>Ga0256829_1002159_pt1 | contig 15004 bp, 17 predicted proteins | sample 131447metaG_FD_185979 | JGI IMG/M metagenome (GOLD analysis project Ga0256829, IMG submission 185979) | Hydrothermal vent microbial communities from Lau Basin, Pacific Ocean - 131-447 | ecosystem: Environmental > Aquatic > Marine > Hydrothermal vents | place: Pacific Ocean: Lau Basin | collected...
TAGTGTTAAGCTCTTTTTAGCTCTTGTAAATGCTACATATGCTAAACGGCGTTCTTCTTCAATATCTGTTGTTTCACTAACTATTGGGAAAAACTCCTCTTCTAAACCAATTACATATAGATATTCGAATTCTAAACCTTTAGAAGCGTGTACACTCATAATATTTATGGCATCTTCTTCTACTTGGTCTTGGTCGCTTTGTAGAGTTATATCTGCTAAAAATTTCTCTAATATAAGTTCTTCATCTTTAAATATCGCATCTCTAAAGTAGCCATAAAATTCGTCTATGTTTAAGACTCTATCGAAGCCATCTACCATTGCAGAGTAGTACTCTCTTAAACCTATATGCTCATCAAATAGATTTATAAGTGTGCCTAAGTTATCTTTTTCGGCTTGGAGAAGCTTTATAGTTTCTATAAACTCTTCTATATTTTTAATTGCTTTTTTACTAAGTATAGAAGCTAACTCTTCGTTTGTTGCAGTACTGAGTGCTGTAAAAATTGGTAAGTTTTTCTTTTCGGCAAAATCTCTTATTTTGCCTAAACTAGAAGCTCCAATTCCTCGTTTTGGTTTATTTATAACTCTTAAAAGTGAGAAGTCATCATCGCTATTGCTAATAATTCTTAGGTAGCTTATAATATCTTTTATCTCGGCACGCTCATAAAAGCGAATTCCACCAATAAGTTTGTATGCAAGTCCAGCTTTGCTAAAGCCCTCTTCGAGAGAACGGGAGAGTGCATTTATTCTATAAAGAACCGCAATTTCGCTAGGATTTACACCATGGCTTAATAAATCTTGTATTTCACTAGCAATAGTTCTTGCTTCGTAAACTTCATCCATTGAGTGTAGTAGTTTTACCTTTTCGCCTTCTCCCATATGGCTTATTAGTTTTTTACCAAGTCTTTTACGATTGTGTTCTATAAGTTTGTTTGCAACATCTAAAATTTGTTGAGTAGAGCGGTAATTTACTTCTAATTTAACAACCTTAGAGCCTTCGAAATGCTTATGAAACTCTAGTATATTCCGAATATTTGCACCACGCCAACCATAAATACTCTGGTCGTCATCGCCCACTACGCAAAGGTTTCTTCTCTCTCCTGCTAAAAGTTTTAGTAGTTGGTATTGCAGTTCATTTGTATCTTGATACTCATCTACCATAATATATTGGTATCGGTTGTTTGTCTCTTCTCTTAAATCATCGTGCTCTAAGAGTATTTTATATGTTAGAGCTAGCAAGTCATCAAAATCTACTAAATTATTCTCTAGCAATCTTTTTTGGTACTCTATATACACTTTTGCTGCTTTTTTATAGTCTGATAGTTCTGCGTTTTCTAACGCCTCTTGAGGATCTAGTAAAATATTTTTATATTTAGATATTTCACTTGTTAAAAATGAGTTTTGCAACTCTATTTTTAAATCTTTACATATAGCTTTTACCATTCTTTTTTGGTCGTCGCTGTCTATAATATTAAAAGTGTTTTTTCTGCCAAGTCTTGAGATATTAAATTTTAAAAACAGAAGTCCAAATTTATGGAAAGTACAAAGTAGGGGCATAGAACTAGCACTATCACCAATAAGTCTTGTAGCACGGTTTCTCATTTCGCTTGCCGCTTTATTTGTAAATGTAAGTGTTAGGGTGTTTAGTGGGTCTATACCAACTTCGCCTATTAAATACGCTAAACGAGTTGTAAGTGTTTTTGTTTTTCCACTACCAGCACCTGCTAATATTAGTAGTGGTCCATCAATATGTGTTGCCGCATCTCGTTGCGATTCGTTTAGCTCATTTAGCATCTGCTCTCTTTTTTATTTTATTGAATATTGCATATAGTGCATAACTTAAGATATTATTATACATTCTATATCGTTAAAGTATTATTAACTGAAGTTACGCACTATATACATTATTTAATAGCACAAGAGGGTGCTTAATGTGAATAGTTTTTAATAAAAGCTAGCCAAAGCTAACTTGCGTTAAAAACTTTTTGCAGTAAGTGCTCTTTTGTGCTACCCGTAGGGCGAAACAAAAATACAACACCTATAAAAGAAAAATTATCACTCGCAAGCTTGCTAGAAGAGAGAATTTGTTCTTTCATATCTGTTACTTTTTTGATTTGTTAAATATTATATATAGTGCGTAACTTCAGTTATTAACCTAAAAAATGATAAGTACTTGTAATAAAATTGATAGTTATAGGGAATCTATAATAAAAAAGTGTTAAGATTTGTATCATTTGATAACAAATTTTTAGTATAAAAATTAATTATTTATATATTTATTTAATCAAATAAGAATACATTACAAAATGTTATGTTAGAATATTATTTATATTCAATAAGTTATGTTTATGAATGAGGATTATTTTTTATATCTATTTTTTATTAGGAGGAGTGTGTTTTGCTTAAAGATTTTTCGAAGCTAGAAACTTTTTTAATTGTGGTAAGGGAGAGAGGTTTTTCTAAAGCTTCTAATAAACTTGGGGTATCTCAGCCTGCTGTAACCCAGCAAATTAAGTATTTAGAAAATTATTTAGAAACAAAATTGGTGGAAAGAAAAAAAAGTGGTATTAAATTAACATCTACCGGTGAAGAGTTATATAAAATTGCAGTGGAATTAGAGGCGGCTGTTGTACAAGCAGAGAATAAGATACTAAAAATTATAGATAAAGATATTACCTTTAATCTTGGAGCATCTTTTACAATAGGTAACTATATCTTGCCAGGAGAGTGCCTACAGGAGATAAAAAAATCTATTGGCAACGATGTTAAGTTAACTATAGAAGTTAGTAAAGTAATAGTCGAAAGATTAAAAGAACGCTCTATTGATTTAGGTCTTATAGAAGCACCTATTTATGATGAAGATTTAGTATATAGAAAATGGCTAGATGATGAGCTAGTACTTGTAAGTAATACACCACTTCCAAGAGTTGTAAATACAGAAGATTTGTATAATTTCGACTGGGTTTGTCGTGAACCCAGTAGCCATACTAGAAAGATTGTTCAAGAGAAATTTGAAAGTATTAATGTAACATGCAAAGAGTTTAATGTCGTATCGGAAGTAAATAGTTCTACGGCTGTATTGAATACAATTAGTAGAAGTAAACAAAATTTAGAGAGACCAATTGTATCTATAATTTCTAAATATGCTATTGCCGAAGAGGTTAATGATAAAAAACTATTCCAATCAAGAATTCATGGTATTACAATGGATAGAACTTTATATATTGTTTACAATAAGAATAATAAGAATAATCCATATGTAATTAGTGCTACTGATTATATTTTATCTGGTAAGTGCTAGAGAAGTTGAAAGTTTGAAGTTACAAGTTTAAAGTTGTAAGATTTTTCTCGTAAATTCCTATTTTTAGGAAATTACGAGTATTAAGACTACCCTTAATGCCATTGAGTTAAGAGTTTTAACTCCATAAAATGCACTAAGCTTAAAGCTTGCCACCATGTCATTCCCGTGAAAAAGGGAATCGACAGTTTAAACTGTTGAAAATGAACTTTTCAACTTTTAGGTAGTTAAAATCGTGGACTACCACTTTCGTGAGGAGGGGACAAAGTGGTTGGCTTTAAGCTAATAAATGGACATAAAGCCCTTAACTTATTTAACAGTTTTGTGCTTAGTGTTTATCCAGCCGTACTCTATACCTCCTTTTAATTCATAAACTTTTTTAAATCCTAATTTATCGCTTAGCCATTTGCCTAACTCTTTTGTTCTGTTTGCGTGTGCACAATATATAATAAATGGTTGCTCTTTATTTTTAACTAATTGCCCCAGTTTGAACATAAAGTTTGGTATATCTGCTCTGCCTAATGGGGTAAAGAACATAATTTTATGAGCCCCTTTAATAATACCTCTATCTTTCCACTCTTGCGGTGTTCTAATGTCTATAACAGGAATTCCCTGCTTTTGCATTTGAATTAGTGTATCTGCATTTACCTCTTTTAACTCTGCAAATAGTGAGTAAGATAGTGTAATTATTAACATAAGTTTTTTCATCTGTTTCTCCTTTTTCTTATATTATCATTTTTTTATGTAGCCACTCTGCAATGCTACATAAGTTGCATTAATATTTTTTTAACATTTGTATAATAGCATATCATTATAAAAAGATTATATAAGGAGCTAAATATGAAAAAGATTTTATTACCCTTAGTTACTTCAATGGCACTATTTGGTGCAAGTAACAGTGCAAAAGTTATGAATGACCCATTTGAGCAAATGGATAAAGTTTTCCAAATGCAAATGCAACAAATGGATCAGATGCAAAAGCAGATGGATAGTATGTTTAAAGTATTCGAACAAAATAGTTTAAATAACTCTAATATGCCAGTAATATTTAATGGTGGCGGGATGATGAGTAGTGGTATTGTAGACAAAAAAGACCATTATGAAGTTGCATTAAAAATAGGTAAAGGTAAAAATACCAAAGTCGATGTAAAAGCAAAAAATGGAATTTTAACAATTTCGGTAGAGCAGTCTAAAGAGGTCTCTAAAACAAATGGGCAATATGGAAATGTAAAAAGTATTTCAAGAAGTTCATATGTACAAAGTTTTACATTACCTAAAGATGCAGATGGAGCAAAAGCAGACTATGAGTTAAAAGATGACAAAATTATTGTTAAAATTCCTAAAATCAGTAAAAAATGATTTAAATCAACTTTTTTTATTTTAAATAGGATATAATCACTCCGTATTAAAATAAGTATTAGTTTATTTATATATGATCTAATCAAATATAAGGAGATTAAATGAAAGAGAAAATAGAAGTTGCAGGAGCAACTGTTGATTTTTACAAATACGACGATAATGGCGTAGAGGTTTATGAATTTGATACAAGCAAATGCGGACCACCAGAACCAATGGTAAATGCAATGGCAGGTTTAAAGTTAATAGATGGACCAAACAAAAAACTTGTAATGATAAACCATAAAAAACCAATGGGGCTACTTGCTAAAATAGAAGAGAACTATAACATCACTGAAAAGAAACTTGATGATGGCAAAGTTGCTTTAGAGTTTACTTATAAAGAGGGTGTAAGCGAAAAAGCAAAACTTGATGACGCGTCTTGCGAAGGTTAATTAGTTATGTTTAGCATATCGAAAGATTTTGCACCACCATTAAAAATGATAGAGCCATTTTTTAGATTTGGCTCTATTATCTATCTTATATCTACATTTGCACTACTTTTTTTAAATTCTAACTCTAATTTAAACGATTTAAATATTGTAGGCTGGGCACACTTATTTTTATTAGGTTTTGTAATGATAATTATTTTTGGTGCAATGGCTCAATTAGTACCTGTAGTTTTAGAAGTAGGGCACTTTAGTGTTGATTTATATTATATAATCTTTCCTGCACTTGCTATTGGTTCTATTTTAATGGTTATTGGTTTTTGGTTTGCACCGGCAGTACTGCCTTATGGTGGTTTATTGGTACTTGTTGCAATGTCGGTATTTCTGTTTGAAACACTTATGACACTTAAAAAAGCAGAATCGAATACGCTAACTGTAAAGTGTGTAAAGGCTGGTAATATATTCTTGACTATTGCAATAGTTATTGGCTTCTTTATGGCTTTGGCTATTGGTGCAGGTATAAATGTTGACATAGGCAGGTTTTTACCAATACATATTGTTTTAGTGCTTTTTGGTTATGTAACTATTACAGTAATTGGTTTAAGTATGATACTTTTGCCAATGTTTGGTTTAGCACACGGTTATGATGACAGCGATGTAGAGAGAGCATTTAAAATAGTTGTAGGCTCTATAATTGTATTCTCTATTGCCACTCTTTTTAAACTAACATATATTGCAGATATATCACTTTTAGGTATTGGTGTAGGTATTATATTTTATCTTAAACAAGTTGTAACATTATATAAAATAAGAGCAAGAAAACTGCTAGATATTTGGTATAAGCATATCTATGTAGCATTTATTTCATTAGGCTTATCACTCTTTTTTGGAATTTTATGGCTATTTTTCGACTTCGAAAATGGATTAAAAGTTGCAGTGTGGTTGGTAGTTATGGGCTTTATTACCTTTGTTATTAATGGGCATTTGTTAAAGATTATCCCATTTTTAGTTTGGTTCGAGAGATTTAGTGAATTAGTTGGTAAGAAAAAAGTACCAATGCTTCACGAAATGCTACCAAACAAAGAGGTAGAGTACTCATTTTGGTTAAGTATGAGTGGTTTAAGTGTAGGTGCTATAGGATTATTAATAGGAAGCGATGATATTTTTAAAGGTGGTGTTGTATTGCTAACAATCGGTGCTATCTTTATGGTACAAACAGTTTTCTATATTTTGAATTTTAAAGTAGAGGATTAACAATGTGTAATGTAACAAAAAAACAAGTATATGATGAATTAAGAACAATTATAGACCCAGAAGTTGGCTTTAATTTGGTAGAGATGGGGTTAATTTACGATGTAAATATAGATGACGATTGCAATGTTAAAATTACAATGACACTATCTACAAAAGCTTGCCCTCTGCATCAAATGATTACTCAGTGGGTAGAAGATGCAGCAAAAAGAATAGATGGTATAAAAGAGGTAGAAGTAGAGGTAGTGTGGGAGCCAGAGTGGAATATATCTATGGCAGAAGATAATGTAAAACAAGCCCTTGGTGCTTTATAAATGAAAGCAGTTCTAACAGTTTTAAAAGACCTTTACGGAGCAGGAATACTGTTTTTTTACTATGTTAAGTGGATAATTGCATTAGGCATACCAGTTCTTTACTATGCTTTAGACTATAAAGATAATATTATTATGGATATTCTTTGGGTTTGGTGTATAATTCTAATTATAAAAGATTTTGTATATAAATTCATATTAAAAAAGAGCCACTGCGATAGTGGGAGTTGCTCTAGTAAAGGTAAATAATGTTTGGAATTTTCGATAGTAAAGATACAAAAGTAAACGAAGCTAAAATATTTTTTGGAAGCGAAGAAGCAACTAACGATAATATTGTAGAGATTAAAAACCCATACACAAAAAAGGTTGTTAGCAGATATCCTCTATGTAGTGCTGATGATGCTAAAAAGGCTCTAAATATTGCTAAAGAGGCTTCTAAAATTGCTGCAAAAGCTCCGCTAAGTCAGCGAATTGCTTGGTTAGAAGATGTTGCCAAAAAGTTAAGAGAGCGTGTAGATGATTTTGCAAAGCTAATTGTAGATGAGGTAGCAAAACCATACGCATTTGCAAAGGTAGAAGCTATCAGATGTGCTGAGACAATCGAAATAACAGCAAAAGAACTTATAAACTTACACGGTGAAACAATAGCAACCGATGCAACTGCAAGCGGAAGAGAAGCTTTGGCATACTATAAGCGTGTGCCAGTAGGAGTTGCTAGTTGTATTACACCATTTAACTTTCCCCTAAATTTAGTAGCACACAAAATTGCACCAGCACTTGGGGCTGGAAATGCAGTAGTGCTAAAGCCAACACCAGAAGCACCAGCTTGCTCTTATGCATTAGCAAAGCTCTTTATCGAAAGCGAATATGCGATAAAAGATGCTCTAAGCTTAGTATATGGCGATGCCGAAGTTGGTGGTGAACTCGTTAGCAACCCAATTCCTAGAGTTATTAGCTTTACAGGTTCTGCACAAGTTGGCAGAATTATTATGCAAAATGCAGGTATTAAAAAAGTAGCCCTAGAGCTTGGTGGCAACGCTGCAACATATATAGATAAAGATGCAAACTTAGAAGATGCTGCCAAAAAATGTGCATTTGGCTCATTCTATAATAGTGGGCAAGTCTGTATTTCACTGCAAAGAATTTATGTACACGAAGATATTTATGACAAATTTGCAGAACTTATGGCAGAGGAGACAAAGCAGTTTAAAGTTGGCTCACCATACGAAGAAGATACCTTCATGGGACCACTAATAAACGAAGATTCCGCGTTAAGAGCCAAAAGTTGGGTAGCAAACGCAATAGATGAAGGTGCAGTAGCCCTAGCAGGTGGTAAAGAGATAGATGGCATATTCCCACCAACAATTATGACAGAAGTAACAGACGATATGAAAATAGTATGCCAAGAGGTATTTGCTCCAATAGTAAGCCTTGTTAAAGTTAGCGGATATGATGAAGCAATAGAGAAGATAAACAACTCTCCATATGGCTTACAATACAGTATATTCACTAACTCACTAAAACTAACAAAAGCCTTTATAGATGATGCTCAAGCTGGTGGAGTAGTAGTAAACGATATACCAACAGTCCGCTTCGATATACAACCTTATGGTGGCTCAAAGCAGTCAGGCATAGGCAAAGAGGGTCCAAAATTTGCACTAGAAGAGTTTACCGAGATAAAGTCGGTTGTTATATTTTAATGAAACTTTCGTTTTTCAAAAAAATAAGTAATAATAAAAATAATGAAAGTTTCTCTTGCCAAAGGCAAAGCTTCAGTGATAGGAATTTACAAGTAGCTTTGCTTCTTGTAAAGGAGATTATATAGTGAAGGTAGCAATATCAGCGTGCTTGTTGGGCAATAAGTGTCGCTACGACGGAAGCGAAAACTACGATGTAAAACTTTTAGCCAAATTAGAAGGGCATGAGCTAATAGCTTTTTGTCCCGAAGACTTCTGCTATGGTACACCCCGCCCAACTATGGATTTAATAGATAATGAAGAGATAAAAGCAATGTCTAACCTAACAGGTGCCGACTTAACACCACCAATAAAAGAGTACGCAAAAGCATTTTTTGACAGCAACCAAGAAATAGAGCTTTTTATAGGAAAAGATAGAAGCCCAAGCTGTGGTGTAAAGAGTGCAAAACTCTATAATAATGAAAAAGAGTTAGTATCTACCAAAGCTGCTGGAATAATGGCAAAAGTGGCTATAGATAGAGGTGTAAAAGCTATTGATGCAGAGGAGTATCTAGCTTAGTATAATATCGCATGTTTCAAATTCTCAGGAGAATTAACAGATGAGAAATAAAATATTAAATAATGTTACTTTGAAAACAGTTTTAATTATAGCTGTTTCACTATTTTTAGGTTATTTATTTTACTCAAATGGACTAATGCTTGGTATTGCTTTGTGGGTAGCCATTCCTTTGGCTATTATTTTTTCTTTTAAAAATTACTATAGAACAGACAATAAATTAAAAGCTAAATTATTAATAATTGGAACTACTTTAGCTGGTTTTATATATGCAATTATGCAGTTATATGCATATGTAGTTTTTTCTAATTTATATCTATCTTTAGAAAATATTAAAACGAACCATAATGAGCCAAAATTTATATCTATGTATAATAATCTTCTACACGATAAGAAAAGAACACTAACTGATCGTATTTCAATAACAAACGAACTAGCAAGCAGTGTTTATCGCAGTTCTGGCACTAAATTGGAAGTTGTAAATAAATCTGGCTCTATATCTACCTATATACCAACAGTAAAAGATATAAATTATAGAAAAAATATTACATACCTGAAAGAAGAAAATTCAAAAATGGTAAAATATAAAAAATACGGTAGTATACTGTATACAGTTGTCTTATTTATATCTATAATAATAGGGGTAGTTCTTATGCGCAGACAAAGATATATACGTCACAATATAGAGAGTACTACTTTAATATCTTCTTAACCACCTCTGAGCAAATTGCTAAGCCAAAGGCTCCTGTTATTGCTACAAAAGAGCCTTTCTCTTTGCATTTTGCCTCTTCGGGGCTAAATACTACTGTAAATTTTTTGTTGAATTTTGCTTTTTTTAACTCATTGCGGATTTTTCTAGCTAGTGCGTCGCCGTGGGTTTTGAATATTGTGCTTACCTCTATTTTGCTAAAGTCGGCTCGTTTGGCACTGCCTAGCGACATTATCAGTTTTTTGTACTGTTTTTTAGCTAGCTCTACTTTTACTTTTGTTGTATCGGCGGCGTCTATTATTATGTCGTATGGCTCAAAGTCAAAGCTCTCTAGCCATTTTAAATCCATCTTTTGCTCTATTGGGGTTATGCTTGGGTATAGTTTGGCAAGGGTGGCTACTTTGCTTTTGCCAATGTTTCCCTCGGCTCCTATTTGGCGGTTTAGGTTGCTTTCGTCGTAAGTGTCGTAGTCTAGTATGGTTATGTTTGTTACTCCGCTTTTATATAGGCAATCTAGTGCGTAGCTTCCTACTCCACCAACGCCTAAAATTAGCACGTTTGCTTTTTGTAGTTTGGCGAAATCTTCATCTCCAAATAGGGTGTGGCATCTGCTGTATCTCATAGCCACTCTTCTACTTTTTTAATACTTTCGTAGTGTGTCATATCTAAATGTATTGGTGTAATGGATACAAAATCATCTTCTATCGCCTCTATATCGCTGTAGTCGTGTTTTGGGTTGTGGGTTGGTGTCCAGTCGATTTTTGGTAAGCCTATCCAGTAGTACTCTAAGCCTCTTGGGTTGTGGTGCACTTGGGCATCAAAACCGTAACTTCTGCGTCCAGCGTGTGTTACTTTGCTACCTTTGTAAGCACTTGGGGCAAGTGGCGGAATATTTACATTTAAAAATTTTCTATCATCAACTGCTGAACCCTCTTGCAGTGTTTTTTTTACTAATTTGGCAGCTATCTCTTTTGCTAACTCAAAATTTAGTTTGCCACAATCGCCTTTACAAACTTGCGAAAATGCAATAGCTGGTATGCCTTGAAGTACTGCTTCCATAGCCGCCGCGGCTGTGCCAGAGTAGGTTATATCTTCTCCTAAGTTTGGACCTATGTTTATGCCACTTACTACCAAATCTGGCTTTTTATCTTTAAAGAGTTTGGTTAAAGAGAGAAATACACAATCGCTTGGTGTACCGTCATCTAGCTTATAAAAGTTTTTATCAATTTCTATAAAATGTAAAGGTCTGGTAAGTGTTAGCGAGTGTCCACAAGCCGACTTTTGCAGAGTTGGGGCAACTACAATAAGATTTGCCAGTGGCTCTATTGCCTCTTTTAGTGCTAGTAAACCTGGTGAGTCGAAGCCATCATCGTTAGTTATAAGTACTGTTTTTTCCATTTCTTCATATAACCTCAATTTTTTTTGATATAATACTACAAAAATTAAAAAGGATAGCTTGTGCAGAAAGTTCCTATGTTAGAGAGTAGTTTTAGAAAGTTATCTATTGAGTTAGAGCAGTTAAGAAGCGAAGAGCGTGCTAAAATTGCAAAAATTATTGATGAAGCAAGAGAGTTAGGAGATTTAAAAGAGAATGCAGAGTACCATGCAGCAAAAGAGCGTCAGGGGCTTATGGAGGCTAGAATTACTGAGCTTACAGATATAATTGGGCGTGCTCAGGTAATCGACCCATCTACTTTAGCACACGAGAGAGTAAGTTTTGGTTCTACAGTTGTTTTAATCGACCAAGATAGCGACGAAGAGGTAAAATACACTATTGTGGGTGTGCAAGAGTCTAACCCAGCTAAGGGGCTTATATCGATAGAGTCGCCAATGGCTAGAGTACTTTTAGGCAAAGAAGAGGGCGATGAAGTAGAGATTACTCTACCAAGTGGGAAAAAGAGCTTCGACATCGAAGAGGTTAAGTACGAGCCAATCGAGTGTGACTAATGAGCAAAATAAATGTAGCAATAATTGGAGCAAGTGGATATACAGGTTTAGAGCTTGTAAAACTAATAATTAACCATCCTGTTTTTGAGATAAACTATCTTGCAACAAGCCAAGGAGATACAACTCTAAATACTCTACACCCTGCACTGAAAGGTGTGTTAGAGTTAGATGTAGAGACTGTAGATATAGATAAAATTGCTAGCAGTTGTAAGTTGGCATTTTTAGCACTGCCACACAAGCACTCTATGGAAGTTGCAAAAGAGTTAATAGCTAAGGGTGTTAAGGTAATAGACCTCTCAGCTGACTACCGCTTAGAGTTAGCAACTTATGAAGAGGCATACTGTAAACATACTGACAAAGAGAATTTAGAAAACTCAGCATATGGGCTTATAGAGTACTTTAGAGAAGATATAAAGAGTGCAAAAGTTGTAGCAGGGCCGGGGTGCTACCCAACTGCAACTCTGCTTGGACTTTTACCATTTATTCCATATCTTCAAGAGGGAACGCCAATATTTGTAGATGCAAAAAGTGGTATTAGTGGGGCTGGCAAAAAACTAACAGAGAATAACGCATTTGTAACAATTAATGAAAATATCTTTGCATACAACCCACTAAAACACCGCCACGCACCAGAGATAAAAGAGAAAATAAAAAAGGTACATGGCAGAGATTTCGAAGTAAACTTTGTACCACACTTAATACCAGCAACTAGAGGTGAGTTAGTAAGTGTATATGCAGTATTAAAAGATGATATAGAGCCATTAGATGTACTTAAAAAAGCTTACGAAAACGAGCCTTTTATAAGAGTTAGAGAGAAGCCTGTAGATATAAAAAGTACAGCAGGCACACACTTTTGTGATGTTTTCGCAGCAAAAAATGGCAATGCCCTATTTATAAGCTCGGCAATAGATAATTTGCTAAGAGGAGCTAGCTCGCAAGCATTAGTTGCTGCAAATATTGCAATGGGCTTAGACGAAGGCTTAGGAGCACCACAAATTGCCTATGTTCCTTAAAAAGGGTGCAATACTTATAGCCGATGCCCACTACCCAAACCACAATAATAGCTTAATAGATATTCTAAAAGCATTGGATAGTGGCAAGCTAAAAAGCTCTCAATTAATTCTTATGGGCGATATATTCGACCTTTTAGTTGGTGGTTCAACTTACTTAAAAAAACTATTCAAAACAGAAATAGAGCTAATAGATAAACTTGCAAAAAATATAGAAGTTATCTACATAGAGGGAAACCACGATTTCAACTTAAAACCACTATTTAAAAATGTTAAAATATTTACAATAGAGCAACAACCTGCAATTTTTAAATATGATAATAAAAGAGTCGCACTCTCGCATGGTGATAGATACGAGATGAAACTTAGCTACAAAATCTATACAAAACTAATAAGAAACCCAATAATTTTAAAGCTGCTGCCAGAGTTTATAGCTAAAAATAAACTAACTAATATGAGTAATAAAAAGATATGTAAAAAGATAAATAACTTTAACAATTTAGCTAAAAGAATTGCAAAAAATTACAAAGCTGATATTGTAATAGAGGGGCATTACCACCAAGGTGTTATTATCGATAACTATGTCTCTCTACCATCTTTAGCTTGTAGTGGAAAGGTTGGAGTTTTTAACGGAGAGAGTGTAGAGTTTGTAAAACTTGCGTTGTAGTGTAGTTTTTGTTCTAAATCCTCGAAGAGTGAGGTGCTTATTTCTTTCCCAATTCACCAAGCATTGCTTGATATAACTCTTTTGGTTTAAAATCTAGTATAGCTTCTTGATATATGATTCCAGGGATTATCTCTAAAAATAGATGCATTAATAAAATCATAGGGTAGAATATTTTAAATTCTACTTTAAAACTTTTTACATTGTAGTGTTTTTTAAACCAAGTTATTGCACTCTCTACTCCATTATGTGCCAACAGTAGTTCTATAGAAAATGCAAAACCCCAAACTAAATAAGTCATAAATACAGCAATTAGCCCAGCTTTGATACCAAGTAGAGAAATTATCATAGCTAAAATAATAGCTAGCATTATACTAAACTCTTTGAAACCGTGCCATAAAACTATTAATGTGATAGATGATATAAATACAACAGATATAAAAAATATTGTTGAGTTAAAAATAGCCTGTTTTTGTGTATATGTAGGACTTGTGTATATGCCTAATGCTAAAATAGCTAATATTGCTATACTAATACCTACTAAAATATTAAAATCTTTGCTTTTAAACATATGTTATTTACCTTTTACTCTTTTTATGGAATTCTACTATATATTCTCTTTAATCCACTCGATTACTTCAGTAGAGTTTTTTCTAGGGTTGTTAATAGGGTAGAATGCTTTTATAATTATGCCTTTGTTTATAATTAGTGTTATTCTTTTTAATAAACTGAAGTTACGCACTATATACAATATTTAACAAATCAAAAAAGTGACAGATATGAAAGAATAAATTCTCTCTCCTAGCAAGCTTGCGAGTGATAATTTTTCTTTTATAGGTGTTACTTTTTTGTTTTGCCCTACGGGTAGCACAATAGGGCACTTGACTTTAAACAGAATTTAGGGCAAGTTAGCTTTGGCTAGCTTTTATTAAAAACTATTCACATTAAGCACCCTCTTGTGCTATTAAATAATGTATATAGTGCGTAACTTCAGTTAATAAAGTCAAATTTTCTATTTGCATTGTTGGTAAATTTAATATTGTTGCTAATTCAAGTTTCTTATCACTTAAAAACTTAAACGGAAGCTCTAGTCTGTTTTGTACTTCTTGTAGATATTGTATACTTTGAACACTTAATCCATAAATTGTGTAGCCTAGTCGTGTAAACTCTTCTATACTGTCTTTATAATTTTTAGACTGTAAAGTACAACCTTTCGCATCCGGAATAGTATCCCAATTTTTTGGTGTAGAATACAAAGGGATACTTGGTCTTGGCACAATAAATATTACTGTTTTATCAAGTTTAGATAAGTCAATAATATCTCCATTAGTAGCTGTTAGATAAATTGCAGGAACTTTTTTATTAGTTAGTTGTTTTAATATAGGCAATCGTATTTCCTTAGATATTGTGGATTTCCCCTCGTTACGCAGTTGCACTGCGTAATGCATACACTTGTATAGCAGAGTATTATCGCTAATTCTTAATTGATAAAGGTTTTCCCTTTCATTTTTTTTAGAAAAAAACGAAACAAAAAAATCGCACAAAAGATGAGATTTTCGGGATATTTGTTTAATTTCCGTTAAAAATGCAAAACTCAGCCTATCGGCTTCAGACAGTTGCATTTTCTTAACACTCCAATTAAACAAATCTCTTTTTCCGAAAATCTCAAATTGTGCAGGAACAGCAAATAAGTTTGCTGTAATTCTTCACTCTTAATTATTTATCTATTCCATATAACTTCAATAAAGCACTCGGCTGTGGTCTTCTGCCTAGCCACTCT
>Ga0256829_1002160_pt1 | contig 15000 bp, 16 predicted proteins | sample 131447metaG_FD_185979 | JGI IMG/M metagenome (GOLD analysis project Ga0256829, IMG submission 185979) | Hydrothermal vent microbial communities from Lau Basin, Pacific Ocean - 131-447 | ecosystem: Environmental > Aquatic > Marine > Hydrothermal vents | place: Pacific Ocean: Lau Basin | collected...
TACTGGCAATACCTTACCGCGCAAGGTGATCTCTCCTGTCATAGCAAGCGATTGCTTAACGCGCCTTTGAGTGAACAAAGAAACCAAAGAGGTCAGCATGGTTATACCCGCACTAGGGCCGTCTTTAGGCGTGGCGCCTTCTGGCACGTGAATATGCACGTTGTATTTGTCAAAGATATCGTCTGCTATACCCAGATCGGCAGCATTAGATTTAATATACTCCAAAGCAATGGTAGCAGATTCTTTCATCACCTTTCCGAGGTTTCCGGTAATGCTCATGGTCCCCTTTCCTTTAGACAAGGTCGATTCAATAAACAATATATCGCCACCCACTCTTGTCCAGGCCAGGCCGGTCACAACCCCAGCTACCTTGTTGTTCTCGTATTTATCTCGTTCTAACTTTGGAATACCCAAAACATCAACCACGGTCTGCTTGTCTACTTTTACCTTGTAGTCCTGTTCCATGGCAATGTTCATGGCCGCATAGCGTACCATCTTGGCTATTTGCTTCTCTAAGCCTCTAACCCCAGATTCTCTGGTGTATCCTTCTACGATCTGCTCCAATTGCGGCTTCCCGATCTTTAAATGCTGCGGATCCAAGCCGTGCTCGGAAAGTTGCTTGGGCAATAAATGTTTTTTAGCGATCTCTACCTTCTCTTCTATCGTGTAACCGCTTACATTGATGATCTCCATACGATCGCGTAAGGCGGGCTGAATTGGTCCAAGGCTATTGGCAGTTGCAATGAACATCACCTTTGAAAGGTCAAAGCCCATTTCTAAGAAGTTGTCGTAAAAGGCTGAGTTTTGCTCCGGATCCAATACCTCTAAGAGCGCAGAAGACGGATCTCCCTGATGTCCGGAAGCTAACTTATCGATCTCGTCCAAGACAAAGACCGGATTACTGGTCCCTGCTTTTTTGATGTTTTGAATGATACGCCCTGGCATGGCTCCGATATAAGTCTTGCGGTGCCCACGGATCTCTGCCTCATCGCGCAATCCTCCTAAAGAGATACGAACGTATTCGCGCCCTAAAGCTTCTGCTACGGATTTCCCGAGGGAGGTCTTCCCTACACCAGGAGGTCCGTGTAAACACAAAATAGGCGACTTCATATCGTTGCGCAATTTCAGTACGGCGAGGTATTCGATGATGCGTTTCTTAACATCGTCTAATCCGTAATGATCGCGGTCTAAAATGCGCTGAGCGCGTTTAAGGTCGAATTTATCCTTAGAGAATTCGTTCCAAGGCAACTCTAAAAACAGATCCAGATAATTCCGTTGAATGGAGTATTCTGCCACCTGCGGATTCATGCGTTGCATTTTGGCCAGTTCTTTGTCAAAGTGCTCTGCAACTTTTTCTTCCCACTTTTTGGTCTTGGCCTTTTCACGCATGGCGCTGATCTCTTCTTCTAAAGAGCTGCCGCCTAATTCTTCCTGTATGGTCTTTATTTGTTGTTGCAAGAAATACTCGCGTTGCTGCTGATTCAGATCGCTCTGCACCTTGTTCTGAATGTCATTGCGCAGATTAAGGCGCATCAGCTCCTCGTTCAGATACTTTAAAGTAGCTAAAGCGCGCTCTTTAAGATCATCGATCTCTAACAGTTTCTGTTTGTCGGCTACAGGAACGTTCAAATTCGAGCATACAAAATTGATCAAGAACGAACTGCTCTCTATGTTGCGAATTGCAAAAGAAGCCTCACTAGGAATGTTCGGGCTATCTTTAATAATGTCTAAGGCCAATTCCTTGATAGACTCTATAATGGCCAAGAATTCGCTATCGCCCGGCTGCGGACGGGTCTCTGTCACATCCTGAATACTGGCTTGCAAATACGGATCTTCTTGTACCACCTCACGGATCTGGAAACGCTTTTTTCCTTGGATGATCACCGTGATATTGCCATCTGGCATTTTAAGAACACGTAAGATGCGCGCCACAGTACCTTGCGGATGTATGTCCTTGGCTGTTGGATCTTCAACGGCTTCGTCCTTCTGAGCGACTACCCCTATAACTTTGCTGCCTTTATTGGCAGCATTGATGAGCTTAATGGATTTATCGCGGCCAGCGGTTATTGGGATAACCACCCCCGGAAACAAGACCGTGTTGCGCAAAGGCAAGATAGGTAAGGCTTCCGGCAAGGCCTCCTTGTTCATCGCTTCTTCGTCCTCTGGGGTCAATAGCGGTATGAGTTCCGCTTCTTCGTTAAAATCGTCCAATGACAAACTGTCTATATTTACAAATCGATGCTTCGACATAGGTTGTTGTTAGGTCAAAATGTCACCTCCAGGTGGTAGGTGAATTCTTTTTAATAGCTCTTTAAAGTGGTATATCTGCGGCGAAGGCCTTAAATAGTGGACTAAGCGGCACACACGACCACCACATTTAGTCAATTAATGTGCCAATCGGCAATTTTTTTGTTGTAAACTGTAACATCAAAGCAGCAAGTCCTTCTTTAGCATAAACAATAGTTTTTCTTGGCACTAACCCAACCAAATACAGACCAACCCATTGAAGCCCTTTTGGGTCTTTGCAGAGACGGTAATCAATTGGCGCAATTGGAGGTCTATAACCGATATCAGAAAGCGATGTACAACACCGCTTTTCGAATAGTAAAGGATTCTCTGGAGGCCGAGGACGTTATGCAAGAATCTTTTATCGCTGCCTTTAACAAGCTAGATACGTTTAAAGGCGATGCTACCTTCGGATCTTGGTTGAAGCGTATAGTGGTAAACAACAGTATTGCCCAATACAAGAAAAACAAACGTTTTACCGACGTTTCGGTGGACCAGTTACCAGAAAGCGTAGAAGAATCGAGCTCATTGACAGAGGCAGATTATTCACAAGTAAAGGTAGCAGCGGTCATGGAAGGCTTAAGTGCCTTAAAGGACAATTACAGACAGGTGTTGAGCCTGCATCTGATAGAAGGATATGATCATGAAGAGATCTGTGAGATCATGAAAATAAGCTACGGAAATTGCCGTACCATGATCTCCAGAGCGAAAGAAAGTTTAAGACAGAAGTTAAGCGTATGAACCAAAATGACAATATAGAAGCACTCTTTAAGCGCTTAGAAGGTCAGTTCGACACCAAAAGTGCCCCAGAAGGACACAATGCTCGCTTTATGCAGCGCCTGAACAAGGAGCAGCCTATGAGCAACGGAAAGCCAAAGATTGCCTATTGGAAGATCGTCTCTGCTTTTGCAGCAGTGATAACCCTAGCCTTTTTGTTGACTGGAGTATTTAATCCGACAGCAACAGAAGCAGAAGGTTTGGCGAGTGTATCGCCAGAAATGGCGCAGACTCAGGAATTTTTCAATACGGCGATAAACACCGAATTGGAACGCTTGAGCAGCTTTGAATCCGAAGCAGCTAAAGTCCTGATCAATGATGCTATGCTACAAATGGAAACCTTGGAGCAAGAATATTTGAAACTCCAAGATGACCTTGTCGAAAGCGGTAATGACAAGCGTGTTATTCACGCCATGATCAATAATTTTCAAAATCGTATCGATCTGCTTCAACACGTGATCTCTACGATAGAAGGAATCGAATTAATCAACCAATCTAACACTGATGAAAGCACTATTTAAATCCCTAATAATACTCTTGTTATTGCCTGCAGTGGCAGTAGCTGGAAACAACGACAAATTCAAAGGTAAATACACCAAGGAGAAAAAACTATCTAAAGAATACACAGTAAACGCTAATGCCGGCCTGCGTATTGACAATACCTACGGGAACTTAGACATAGTTACCTGGGGGCAGAACCGCACGGTGATCGAGGTAACCATTACAACCAATGGAAACAACGAAGAAAAGGTTCAGAAACGCTTAGACGATATAGACGTGGAGTTTTCTGGCAATGGATCTTTGGTAAGCGCCAAAACTAAAATTGGTAGCGGCGGCCGTTCCTGGAGCTGGTGGAACAATAAGAACAATGGCGTATCTATAGAAGTGAACTATGTAGTGAAAGTTCCGGTAACCAATTCACTGGATCTAAGCAACGACTACGGAGCCATCAACCTGAATGAAAGTAACGGGAATGTAAAGATCTCTTGCGATTATGGACAGCTCAATATAGGACGTTTGAATGCAGACAATAACCTGCTCAGCTTCGATTACACCAACAACTCTTCTATCGCTTATATGAAGAGCGGGCGTATCAATGCAGATTACAGCAGCTTTAGCTTGGACGAGGTTGAATACTTGGAACTCAATGCGGACTATACCAAAAGTAGTATTGAAAAGGTAGGCGAACTGAATTACAACTGCGACTACGGAAAGCTCAATGTGGGCGATGTAGGGACAGTTACCGGAAACGGAGATTATATCCCCGCAAGCTTTGACAGGGTTTCTGGAAATTTCAATATCAATTCGGATTATGGGTCTATTACGGTAGATCGCTTAATGCCAGCTGCCGGAGATGTGACCATCAAGTCCTCTTATGCGGGAATTCGATTGGGATACGACCCTGGATACAACTTTGATTTTATGGTAAATCTGTCTTATGCCAGCTTAAGCGGAAAGGATGATCTGAACCTTAGAATGGAGTCTAAAGACGGAAGTCAGAAAAGCTATCAAGGCTATCACGGAAGTGCGAACTCCGGCAATACGATAAACGTACGCTCTTCTTATGGAGGAGTAACACTAAAAAAACAATAATCATCTAAATCAAAAAACATGAAATCCACAATCAAACTATTAAGCGTACTTTTTTTACTGTGTGCCCTACCGGCACAGGCCCAATGGGGTAACAAAAAGGTAAACGGAAACGGCAATGTGACCACAGAAACTGTTTCTACTGGAGACTACGATGTGATCGCAGCAGTCGGACCCATGGATGTTTACTTAGTAAGCGGATCAGAAGGTCGCATCAGCGTAGAAGCAGACAGTAACTTCCACGAGTATATCGTAGTAGAGACCGAAGGTGACAAGCTAATTGTAAAGGTTAAAAAAGGTTATTACCTAAAGTCTAAGAACCCTATCAAGGTCACTGTTCCTTTTGAAGATCTTAGCGGCGTTAAACTAACGGGTTCTGGTGATGTAATGACCAGAGATGCCATTAGCGCAGATAATTTTGAGGCCGCAATTACCGGCTCCGGAGATGTAAACCTAGAAGTAAATGCCCGTAAGGCAACTTTTAAGATCACCGGTTCTGGCGATATGCGTCTTAAAGGTAGCGCAGACAGTGCAAGTTTAAAGATCAGCGGTAGCGGTGACTTTGACGGCCGTATGTTTCGTACTCAAGATGCAGAGGTTGCAATTTCAGGCTCCGGAGATGCGAAGGTTTTTGCAGAAGGCAGTTTGAAAGCCCGAGTAAACGGCTCTGGTGATATTACCTATGGAGGGAATCCATCTGTAGACAAGAAGGTATCAGGTTCTGGAAGCATCAGCGCTAGAAACTAAGGTTTCATTCATCAACTAATAAAAAAGCCACGCATGAATTGCGTGGCTTTTTTATGTTTTATTTACGGACTGGCTTAAAGCTGCACAATAAAGGTTCCGTTAGTAACTTCCACTGCAGGAATACTAGGATCTGTTATAACGCTCAGTGTTACTTCAAAGGTACCTGTGTATCGGCCCTCCGCAGTGACTTCTGTAATAACGAAAGTTCCTCCTGCTTCTGAACTGTAAAGTAGGGTTCCGTCGCTAGGGTCTGGCGCATAGGTAAGTATAGTATTTCCAGGTAGAGGCAAACTGTTAAACTCGTAAGTTCCCGCCTCTAATGCGGCATTGAAAGTTAATGTTAAAGAGGCTCCTGAAGCTGCATTGACTCCTCCAATATTTATACTTGTAACTCCTCCAGACTCTACACTGAAAGCAGTTAATGAATTTGGATTGACTGCTACCCCATCAACATCGGCATTGAATGAGACTGTTCCATCAGTATCGTCGTCCGTATCAGTATCGTCTGTGTCAGAACCTTCGTCCATAGTGGTATCATCGGTTACAAATTCTCCTTCTAAAGGTTCGTTCTCACAAGCAAAAATGCAAAGACATAGCGCCAGGACTGGCAAGATTTTCTTGATCATAGTAGGTTGATTTATTTAAGCAAACTTAATTATTTTCTGCGGACTGGTCTTTTCGAGGTACCCGCAAGAGCAGAAATACGCCCACGGCAAAGAACAAGATCAGAAAAACGACGGAATTTCTCATGCTTCCGGTAATTTGATCTATTACACCGTAAACTCCCATTCCGATAACAATACCGATCTTCTCCGCTACATCGTAAAAACTGAAATAAGAAGTGGTGTCTTCTGTCTCGGGCAAGAACTTTGAATAAGTAGATCTGGAAAGTGCCTGAATGCCACCCATGACCAAACCAACTACTCCCGCAGTAGCATAGAACTCAAAAGGTTCTGTTATGAAATAGGCGACCACACAGATCGCAACCCAGATGATATTGATGACCACCAAGGTCTGAATATTCCCAAAACTTCTTGACGCCCTCGCAGTAAGCGTTGCTCCAATTACCGCTACCAATTGAATCACCAATATACTCACAATAAGCCCCATAGTCTTTTCGGAACTGCCGCCCCAAGCGATCTCTTGTTCGCCAAAATAGGTCGCTACAAGCATTACTGTTTGCACGGCCATAGAATAAACAAAGAAAGCCGCCAGATACCTTTTAAGTCTGGGATTGCTAGAGAGTGACCGATAAACGCCTCTTAGCTCTTTATAGCCATTACCTAAGATCTTTCTGTGGATTTTACCGCTGGCAGAGTTCCCTTTGGGTAAGTGGTAAAAAGAATACTGACTGAACAAGATCCACCATACACCCACCATAACAAACGACCATTTCATAGCGGCCATCTCGCCTCCTTCTGGTGCTCCTAACACCATGACCAGGTTGACCACCAATAAAAGTACGCTCCCAATGTAACCCATGGAAAAGCCCTGAGCACTCAAGCGATCTTGTTGCTCCGGATAGGCTACATCTGGCAGGTATGAATTGTAGAAAACCAGACTACCCCAAAATCCAATTAGGGCCAAAAAGTAGGCTGTGGCACTGAGGTAGAGATAATCCAGATCAAAGAAGTACAAGGCCATACAAGATAAAGAGCCCAGATAGCAGAAGAACTTCATGAAATTCTTCTTGTTCCCGACGTAATCTGCAATACCAGATAGGATCGGTGATATTATGGAAACCACCAAAAACGCAGCAGCGGTAACATAGGTGATAAAAGGTGTTTGCGGTATCTCAAAACCGAGAAAATTAACACTATCTACTTGGGCAATTTCGAAAAGGGCTCCGTAATAGATTGGAAAAATGGCCGAGGCTATCACTAAGCTGTAAACCGAATTGGCCCAGTCGTAGAAAGCCCAAGCACGCATGAGTTTCTTACTGCCTTTAGGGAGTACTTGTTTCAATGCAGTTGGTGTTTAGTCGTTGTTTGCTCAAACAAAAAAGTCGCCTTGTGTAGGCGACTTCTAAGTTAAATAAATTTATTGGGCTGCAGGCCTATTTGAAAGAGGTAACTCCAAATTTAGCTGCTTCGGCCTTGGCTTCCGGCACCCAACCTTTAATATTGTTGATTCGCGTTTCGTTGCTCGGGTGCGTACTTAAGAATTCCGGTGGGGCTTGTCCGCCCGAATTCGCAGCCATGCGTCTCCAAAGTTGAACCGCCTCCGTGGGCTCATAACCGGCTATAGCCATAATGGTAAGTCCAATGCGATCTGCTTCGGACTCGTGCTTTCTACTAAATGGTAGCATTACCCCTACTGTAGATCCGATTCCATAGGCCTGATTAAAGATCTGCTGATTCTTAGGGTCTTTGCTCAAGGCAACGTTTCCGGCAACTGCTCCTAAGGCTTGTAACTGTCCGGCGCTCATACGCTGTTGACCGTGGTTCGCCAAGGCGTGCGCAACCTCATGACCCATAATGGCCGCTACGCCTCGTTCGCCGTTAGCGATAGGCATGATTCCCGTGTAGAATACTATCTTCCCTCCTGGCATACACCAAGCATTTACCGCTCCGTCTTGCACCAAGTTGAATTCCCATTGGTAGTCTTTTAGATATCCGGCATAGCCATTCGCATTGAGCCAGCGCTCGGCTGCAGTAGAGATTTTCTGACCAACATTCTTAACCATATTGGCCTCCGCAGTACCTGTTACAACCTTGTTCTCAGATAAAAACTGATCGTATTGCTGGAACGCCATAGGTAGTATTTGTGAATTTGGCACCAAAGCCAAGGTCTTTTTTCCAGTGAAAGGATTAGTAGTACAGGCTACCATGAGGGCACAAAAGGCAGCCAGAGTTAGTGATTTCTTGAATATCATAGATGGTATATTTTCTATTAGAAAAGGTACAAAAATTATCTGTTCAAAGATCTACAATTCAAATTTAGTACCAGAAATGCAGGCGTAACATTGTTTTTGAAAATCGACAGTGGGTAAAATATTTCGATTAATTGCATTTCTGGCTAGATTATCGAGTTTGGAACGACTTTTGAATAGTTGAATAAATTCCCGCTGCTTTTTTACGCGGATCAGAAATCAAAAACGCAAAAAACAAAAACTACAACAACATGAAACGAATTGCACTACTCTTATTGCTAGCCTTACCCCTAACCGTATTTACTTCTTGCGAAGGTGACCCAGGCCCTCCGGGACCTCCAGGATTAGACGGAACTAGTTTACTCGGAACTGTTTTTGAGGTAAATGCCAATTTTAATGCAGGCAATGACTACAGAAATTTCTTTGGATACCCGAGCACTTTACAAGTATTTGACTCCGATGTGGTCTTGGTTTATCTATTAGAGGAGACCACCCCAGAAGGCTTGGATGTTTGGAGTTTGTTGCCACAGACCTTCTTTACTCCGGATGGTACCTTGGTATACAACTTTGACTACACTGCAGTTGATATGTCCGTATATCTTTATGCTGATTTTAATTTGGATCTATTAGGCCCAGTCTTTACAGATAACCAGATCTTTAGAGTTGCTGTGGTTCCTGCGGATTTTGGAGAAAATATCGATATCTTTGATATAGAAGCTGTAATGGATGCCCTTAGCGTCTCGACAGACAACATAGAACGATTAGAACTAGATTAAAGATGTTAAATAAAATTGCCTTGATGGCCCTTTGCGCAGTAACACTTGCGTGTAATGGTCAGCAAAAATCAGAAAAAGAAGAAGCAAAGGTTTATCCGGTTACTAAAACTGATGCCGAATGGCGAGCAGAATTGACCGAATTAGAATATTATGTATTGAGACAAGCCGGGACAGAACGTCCATTTACCTCTCCACTGAACAAGAACTACGAAGCAGGCACTTATGTCTGCGCGGCATGTGGTACTCCGGTTTTTAAATCGGAACACAAGTTCGACAGCGGTACAGGTTGGCCTAGTTTTGACCGTGAGATCGAAGGGAACGTGGAATACTCCACGGACTACAAGATCGGTTATGCGCGTACCGAAGAACACTGCGCTACCTGTGGTGGACATTTAGGCCATGTCTTTAACGATGGGCCTAGTGATACCACTGGAAAACGCCATTGTATTAATGGTGCAGCTCTGAATTTTATTCCGGAAAAGGGACAGGACTAGTTAAACCTTCTAAGCATCAAAAGGTCTTATAGGTGTAACCAAATTATACACTTATGAGACCTTTTTTATTGGCTATTATTGCCCTTTTAATGTTCACCACTTCTTGTGCGAGATCTGTGGTGGTAACTCCTAGCACCCAAGTCACTGTTGTAAAGACAGCTCCAAAAAATCACCGGATAGTTATGATACGTGGACAACGCTATTACACTTGGAATGGTAAGCACTACAAAAAGACCAGACAGGGATACGTCTTGGTACGAATTTAATTCTCGTTTCAAAAAGTTGGCTTCGGTTGAGGTTATTTCGTAACTTTGAGGACTCTAAAAAACACCTTAAAATAGTAGCGAAATGACGCAATACGATGTTATAGTTCTGGGAAGTGGCCCTGGGGGTTATGTAACCGCTATCCGCGCTTCTCAACTCGGTTTTAAAACTGCAGTAGTAGAAAAAGAAAGCCTGGGTGGGGTTTGTTTGAACTGGGGATGTATCCCTACCAAAGCCTTGCTTAAGAGTGCTCAGGTATTCGAATACTTAAAACATGCCGAAGATTACGGCCTTACTGTGGATAACGCAGACAAGGACTTCGGAAAGGTCGTAGCGCGTAGCCGTTCTGTTGCTGATGGGATGAGTAAAGGCGTTCAGTTCTTGATGAAAAAGAACAAGATCGATGTGATTGAAGGGCACGGAAAACTCAAACCAGGAAAAAAGGTAGAAGTTAACGGAACTGAATACAAAGCAGATCATATCATTATTGCTACTGGAGCTCGCTCGAGAGAACTAGGTAATTTACCGCAAGACGGGAAAAAAGTGATTGGATATCGTCAAGCCATGACCCTGGACAAGCAACCTAAGAGCATGATCGTTGTTGGATCTGGAGCTATTGGAGTGGAGTTCGCTCACTTTTACAATACCATGGGAACCGAGGTTACCATAGTAGAGTATTTGCCAAACCTTGTACCATTAGAAGACGAGGAAGTATCCAAACAATTTGAGCGTTCGTTTAAGAAAGCGGGCATCAAAGTAATGACCAATGCGTCGTTAGAAAGCGTTGATACCTCTGGGAAAGGAGTTAAGGCTACCATTAAGACCAAAAAAGGCGAAGAAGTCCTCGAGGCTGACATTGTATTGTCTGCTGTTGGAATCAAATCAAACATTGAAAATATAGGTTTAGAAGACGTCGGAATTGTTACCGATCGTGACAAGATCGTTGTGAACGACTGGTACCAGACCAACATTCCTGGTTATTACGCCATTGGTGATGTAGTACCTGGTCCTGCCCTAGCCCACGTGGCCTCCGCAGAAGGTATTACTTGTGTTGAAAAGATCAAAGGAATGCACGTTGAACCAATCGACTACGGTAACATTCCTGGCTGTACTTATGCAACTCCAGAGATCGCTTCTGTAGGGATGACAGAAAAGCAAGCCAAAGAGGCTGGTTATGACATTAAAGTTGGAAAGTTCCCTTTCTCTGCTTCTGGTAAAGCTAGCGCCGGTGGACACAAAGACGGTTTCGTAAAAGTGATCTTTGATGCTAAATACGGTGAATGGCTGGGTTGTCATATGATAGGTGCTGGTGTTACGGACATGATCGCAGAGGCGGTGTTGGGTCGTAAATTAGAGACTACAGGACACGAAGTATTGAAAGCGGTTCACCCGCACCCAACTATGAGTGAAGCTGTAATGGAAGCCGTTGCAGATGCATACGATGAAGTGATACACCTCTAGTTCAATTTACTCACACGATAAAAATCAAAAGCACTCAGTAATGGGTGCTTTTTTGTGTTTAGAGCGGAAGTTGATTTTATTCAGGCCTTGTATCAATTTAAATGTGGTTGCAATGGAAATTTGTTTGTAAACGAATTGTCTGGGGTTTCCAACCCCTCCCCAATTCAAACTAGCAATTTCTGCAACTATTAAAAAACTCTATTTATCTGTATTTATGAAATGATAGTATATGCAGCAAACTCTAAGATTGAATAATTTGCTTGTGAAAAATTGAGGTGAACTTTCTTGAACTTTAGAAGTACCTCTAAGTATCAATTTATTGTAGGATGTTAAATTGAAAACGACGATTCTCGTTGGAGTTATGGAGATTATTGCTTCTGGATTTTAGCTTAAGATGATAATTTCTAGAATCGAACTCTTTAGGGGTCTATCAACCCCTCCCCAATTTAATTTATCAAAAACTTAAATGCCGCTAAAGTTTTCCATGCGAATATTTATGAATGCTTGGATTTTGATTGATCTCAGTTTAGCTGAAAACCAATATGTTTCAATTTTAAACGCTTGTTGTCTATAATTTCTGCTATAAAAAGCTCTGTAAACCGAGTTCATAACTCTGCAGGCCAAATCCAATAACTACTCCCTTGGCATGAGCAGATATGAAGGAGTCGTGACGGAATTCCTCACGTGCGAAAGTATTAGAGATATGCACTTCTACCACTGGCGTACTTACAGCGCGGACTGCATCGCCTATTCCAACCGAAGTATGGGTGTAGGCACCTGCATTGAGCAAAATGCCATCCGCAGTAAAACCTACTTCCTGAATTTTGTTGATCAGCTCTCCTTCTACGTTAGATTGGTAATAATCGAAATATACCTCAGGGTACTTGGCCTTGAGCTCATCTAAAAACTCTTCAAAGGACAAACTGCCATATACATTGGTCTCTCGCTTTCCCAGTAAGTTCAAATTTGGTCCGTTAATGATACAAATAGTCATGAGGTCTTTATTTTACAAGTTGGATATTCACTCCAACGGTGACAGAAGATGCGTCATAATCGTCGATCAAGATAGAGCGGTAAGCTGCTTCTAAATTGAGTCTGTCAGAAAAACGATAACGCAAACGAGGACTGTAGTAGAAGCCATTGACGTTCTCAATAGGGATTCCAAAGATCTGATCGTTCTGATCAAATCCGTTGGCACCAAAACCATAGCCAATGTCTGCTCCTGCCCAAAAACGATCTGCAAGTTCAATTAGCCCAGCAGCCGCAACGGTAAGATAGTTTTGATTCGGTGCATCGTCCAAAAAATCGGTGAATACCACTTCATCTCCTGACATAGCGGAGTAACCCACTTTGGGCCCTAAAGCTACTTTGTCGGCCAGATTAATCCAATAGGCTCCTTCTACCACAAAATTTGCGGCTACAGCGAAACGAGCGTCCCCAGTGGGCAAACCAAAGGCAACTCCAACTTCTAGGCCTTCTTGAGCAAAGCTGATGAGCGTCATAAAACTAATGAACAGAGTGATTATTTTGTTCTTCATAGCGGTCTTTTTTTAAGATCAGACTACACAAATTTACAAAAAGAAAAAGGAGGCATTCGCCTCCTTTGATAGAATCCGGTCTATTGTATTTAGTCTATGCCAAACTCTACACCAGCAGAAATAACGTCCCAAGATCCTCCATTGACACTAACACCGCGATATGCCGCCACTATATCTATAGCCTCACTAACGCTGTATGGAGCCCTAGGCGAATAATAAAATCCACCGTCATTACCATCATTGATCCCAATGGCATAGCCAACATCGGCACCAAGGGTAAAGTTCGGAGCTACTTCAAATCGACCAGAAGCCGCAATAGGAATGAATTGATCGTCATCTACTTCGAAAGTTACACCGGCTATGGTGACTTCGTCACCAAAGGTGTGCGTATAACCCGTGGTGACACCGGCGTCAAACTCGTCAGAAATTTCTAGGAGATAGCCTAGGTCTACGGCAATAGCGAATGTTGCGAAATCTCCAGAATCACCTATGGGTATTCCACCACTAAGTCCGGCTCTGAATTCGCCTTGCGCTTGCAGTGATCCGATTCCTGCAAATAACAATGCTGCAAATAAAAATACTTTCTTCATAATGAATACATATTGGTTAACACGCTTAAAGTTAGGGTTTTAGCTATTGCAAAAACTAGGGCATATGCCGTATTTATGCCCAAGGTTTTCAACAAAGTCATTGATATTCAGTATTATAATGAGTCTGACGTAGTAATTCTTACAAGTTTTCTTACTTCAAGGCTTGCATTAAAAAAAGCGCCCCAAAGGGCGCTTTCATTCTTTATTTTCTGCGGAGCTGTTACAGGAAGGAATATCCTAGCGAAAGAGTCACCACAGAGTTCTTTCCTTTGTCAAAGTCTATTGCAGGTTCGTCCGGCACATCGGTAAGTCCAAAATTATAACGGCCTTCTAAGCGCAATCCGAAAGGAATGTCCAAACCAAGACCAACTACGCCCGAGATATCGAAATCGTTGGTTGCGATATCGTTAATGACCTCACCCACTACAGTTTGGGTATCATCGTCTATCAGCACTCCAAACTGAGGCCCAAGTTGAATATTCAGACCTCCGGCCACGTAGTATTTAAGTACCATTGGAATATTGATATAATCTAAATTAAAAGAGCCCAGATCGAACTCCGCACCTTGTTGTGAGTAAAGCGCATCTACCTGAATTCCCAGGTTATCGCTGAGTTTGGCTCCTACGAATAGTCCACCCACAAAGCCTGTACGATTGTCAAGTCCTGTAGCGTCGGTAATATTAGCAAAGTTTACCCCTGCCTTAATACCAAAGTCTAAACCTTGTGCTTGTGTAGATAGTCCGTAAAGGCCTATCAGCGCGATTAAAAGAAGTTTTTTCATTTTTGTCTGTTTTCGTTTTTTAAATATAACGAGAACTTTTAGCCTTTATTAGATTTTTAGTTGATTTCTTAGCATCTTTAAGCTGTAAACAACACTTTGGATGAATTGGAAATCGGCCCTGAAAGATTACGCTACTTACCTCAAGATAGAGCGCGGCCTTTCTGCCAATACCATAAACAATTACACCCTTGATGTGCAAAAGTTAGTGCGTTGGTTGGATGAATCTGCGTGCAGTGATGGCCCTGTTGATATTGATCAGGAGCGGATTCAAGAATTTATCTATGCCATTGCGAAAGAGGTAAACCCAAGAACGCAAAGCCGCATAATATCTGGCCTGAAAGGCTTTTTCAACTACCTGATCTTTGAAAAGTATCGCAAAGACAATCCTTTGGAGTTACTGGAAGCACCTAAGATTGGACGAAAATTACCCGATACGCTTTCTATAGCGGAAGTGGATAGACTACTTATGGCTGTAGATCTAAGCCATCCGCAGGGAACTCGAAACCGTGCCATGTTAGAAACGCTTTACGGCAGTGGCCTAAGGGTTACCGAGTTGGTAGAACTAAAACTCTCGGACCTATTCTTTGAAGAAGGAGTGATCAAGGTTACAGGAAAGGGCAACAAGCAGCGTTTTGTACCAGTAAGCCAAGCTTCTGTTAAATATATTGACCTTTACCGTACCACAGAACGCATTCAGCTCAGCATTGCTCCCGGGCACGAAGACACTTTGTTTTTGAATCGCCGCGGAAAAGGACTCACGCGCGCCATGATCTTTACTTTGGTAAAACGCTTGGCAGAATCCGCAGGAATTCAAAAGAGCATCT
>Ga0256829_1002161_pt1 | contig 14997 bp, 22 predicted proteins | sample 131447metaG_FD_185979 | JGI IMG/M metagenome (GOLD analysis project Ga0256829, IMG submission 185979) | Hydrothermal vent microbial communities from Lau Basin, Pacific Ocean - 131-447 | ecosystem: Environmental > Aquatic > Marine > Hydrothermal vents | place: Pacific Ocean: Lau Basin | collected...
AGAAGAAGCTGGAACTGCGGGGCGTGGGTTATCGCGCCCAGACGCAGGGCCGCAAGCTCAACCTGTCGCTGGGATTTTCACATCCTGTTGAATATGAATTGCCGGAAGATGTCGATGCAGTTGTGGACAAGGGCTTTATTACGATTAGCGGCATCGACAAGCAGAGAGTCGGCCAGGTAGCCGCAGAGATTCGTGCATTCCGTCCGCCGGAGCCTTATAAGGGCAAGGGCGTGCGCTATGTGGATGAGCACGTGGCGATGAAAGAAGGCAAGAAGGCTTAAGGTCGGGAGTATAAAATGGCTGTTAAACGTTATGAAAAGAATGGCGCTGTTCGTCGCGCCCGTAAGGTGCGCTCGCGAGTTAAAGCCAGCGGTCGTTTGCGCCTGAGCATTTTTCGCTCATCGCGCCATGTCTATGCACAGGTGATTGATGACGCCAAAGGCGTCACACTGGCCGCTGCATCGAGCCTGGATAAAAGTATCAGCAATGGCGGCAACAAGGCCGGTGCTGAAGCGGTTGGCAAACTGATTGCCGAACGCGCAGTTGAGGCGGGCGTGAGTGAAGTCGCATTTGATCGTGGCTGTTTTGCCTATCATGGTCGCGTGCAGGCACTGGCCGAAGGCGCTCGCGCCGGCGGCCTGAAGTTCTAGGAGTATATGAGATGATCAACGCAGAAGAATTGGAACTGACAGAGAAACTGATCACCATTAACCGCATTGCCAAAACTGTTTCCGGCGGGCGCCGCATGAGTTTTTCGGCGCTGATGGTGGTTGGTGATGGCAACGGCCACGTTGGCTTCGGCCATGCCAAAGCCAAAGAGGTTCCTGAAGCGATTCGCAAAGCCAGCGAAATTGCCAAGAAGTCGCTCATTTATGTGCCGCGCAAAGGCAATACCGTGCATTATGAGGTTACCGGCGTACAGGATGCCAGCCGTGTGATGATCAAGCCGGCTTCGGAAGGTACCGGCGTTATTGCCAATTCCGCAGTTCGCGCTGTGCTTGAAGCGGTCGGCGTCAAGGACGTGCTGACCAAATCGCAGGGCTCGCGCAATGCAGTGAACACAGTTCGCGCCACCTTCAACGGTTTGAAATCATTGGAAAGCCCCGAGCAGATTGCCGCCCGTCGCGGCAAATCAGCGTAAGCAGGAGTATTAACATGGCTAGCAAAGCAACAATTCGCGTGCGTCAGATCAAGAGCGGTATCGGTTATGCCAAGGATCAGCGCGCTACGCTGACAGGCCTGGGCTTCCGTCGTATGCATCAGGTGGTCGAGCTCGAAGATACCCCGTCTGTTCGCGGCATGGTGAAAAAAATCAGTCATCTCGTTCGTATTGAGTCTGGAGAGTAAGCGATGAAATTGAATGAACTGCATGCGGACGCAGGTTCGCGTCCCGCCCGTAAACGCAAGGGTCAGGGCATTGCCAGCGGTAACGGAAAAACTGCCGGCCGTGGCCATAAGGGTCAGAAGTCCCGTACCGGCGGCAAGGTGGCGCGTGGTTTCGAGGGCGGCCAGATGCCGTTGATTCGCCGCGTTCCCAAACGTGGGTTTACGCCGTTGAAAGATAATGACTATCAAGTCGTTAACCTGGAACGGTTGAACGTATTTGATGACGGCGCCTCTGTGGATGCGGCAGCACTGTACGAAGCCGGTTTGGTTCGCAACGCTGTGGATCGTATCAAGCTGCTTGGCGCAGGTGAACTCGGTAAGAAGCTGACCATTTCCGTCACAGCTGCTTCGGCGCAGGCTGCAGCCAAAGTGGAGGCCGCCGGCGGCACGCTGAACCTGACAGCGGCTGAGGCTTAATTAGATGCCCAACTCTGCTGCATTGGGCGGTCTTGGCGATATTGGCAAGATCCCCGAGCTGAAGAACCGCATCCTGTTCACTCTGTCGATGCTGGTTGTGTTTCGGATCGGGGCGCATATCCCCGTTCCCGGCATCGATGCGACGGTTCTGGCGCAGTTTTTTAATCAGGCTCAGGGTTCACTGTTGGGGATGTTTGATATGTTCTCCGGCGGCGCGCTCTCCCGCCTGACAATTTTTGCGCTTGGGATCATGCCCTATATTTCGGCCGCCATTATCATTCAGTTGATGACTGTGGTGTCGCCCAAACTGGAGCAGCTGAAGAAAGAGGGTGAAGCCGGACGCCGCAAAATCACCGAATACACCCGTTACGGCACGGTAGGGCTGGCGCTGTTTCAGGCCATCGGCATCTCCATCGGGCTGGAGTCCTTTTCTGTAGGCGGCCACTCGGTGGTAATCGACCCGGGCCTGGAATTCCGCGCCATGACAGTGGTGACGCTGGTAGCCGGCACCATCTTCCTGATGTGGGTTGGCGAACAGATTACCGAAAGAGGCATCGGCAACGGCATCTCCCTGGTGATCTTCGCTGGCATCGCAGCCGGCTTGCCATCGGCCATCGGCCGCACGCTGGAGCTTGCCCGCACTGGCGAATATTCACCATTCGTTGTGCTGTTTCTGTTCGCCATGGCGTTGGCGGTGACGGCCGCAGTGGTGTGGTTTGAACGGGCGCAGCGCCGTATTCCAATTCAATACGCCAAACGACAGGTCGGCAATCGCATGTATGGCGGCAAAGCCTCATTCCTGCCGTTGAAGGTGAACACGGCAGGTGTGATTCCGCCGATCTTCGCCTCGTCGCTGATTCTGTTGCCTGCAACCTTTGCGCAGTTCACCAAGGGAATTGACGGTTTTGCATGGCTGGGGGATCTCTCTGCTATTCTGTCGCCGGGCGCATGGCTGTATATGCTGCTGTTTGTGGCGTTGATTGTGTTTTTCTGCTTCTTCTACACCGCGATTGTGTTTAATCCGAAAGAGACTGCCGATAACCTGAAGAAAAACGGCGGCTTTATTCCGGGCATACGCCCCGGTCAGAAAACCGCTGACTATATCGACAATGTTCTGACTCGCATTACTGTGGTCGGCGCCGTTTATGTCAGTCTGGTTTGCCTGCTGCCGCAGTGGCTGATTTCCGAGTTGTCGGTGCCGTTCTATTTCGGCGGCACCTCGTTGCTGATCGTGGTAGTGGTGACGATGGACACCATGGGCCAGATTCAATCCCATCTGATGAGCCATCAGTATGAGGGGCTGATGAAGAAAGCCCGCCTGAAAACCGGCAAGTAACTGCTGCGATGAATTTGATTCTGTTTGGCCCTCCGGGCGTTGGCAAAGGCACTCAGGGCGCCAGGCTGGCAAATGATTTCGATATGGCGCATCTGGCCATGGGCGATATCCTGCGCGCTGCAGTGCGCGATGAGACGCCGGCCGGGCTTGAGGCAAAACAGTATATGGATGCCGGCCAACTGGTGCCCGACGCCGTTGTGGTGGCGATGATTGAGGAGACCATAATGGCCGGAAACGGCCATGACTTTCTGCTCGACGGTTTTCCACGCAACGTCTCACAGGCCGAGGCGCTGGATGAGATGCTGGCCAGGCATTCGCTCAAAATCGGTCGAATCGTGTTTATGGACGCACCGAAAGAGAGCCTTCTCAAGCGCCTTTGCGGCAGGTTGATTTGCAGGGCTTGCGGTTTTGGATTTCATAGGCAGTATTCGCCGCCCCTTAAATCAGGGTGCTGCGATCGTTGCGGCGGCGAACTCTATCAACGGGATGATGATCGTGAGGATGTGATCGCCAACCGTCTGGAAGTATACCACGAACAGACAGCGCCATTGCTTGATTTTTACCGGCATCGCGAAGGCTTTACCAAGATCGACGCCGGCGGGGAAATGGATGCGGTGTATGCAGCATTAAAAGAGGCGGTTAACGGATAGGCATGGCGAAAGAAGATATTATTGAGATGTCCGGTGAGGTGGTTGAGAAGCTGCCGAACGCCATGTTTAAGGTGAAGCTGGAAAACGGCCATGAGTTGTTGTGTACGATTTCCGGAAAGATGCGTAAATATTATATTCGTATCCTTCCCGGCGACAAGGTGACAGTGGAAATTTCACCTTACGATCTTTCGCGTGGTCGTATCAGTTACAGAGAAAAATAATCGGTATTCCGATTAACGAGATTGTAGGAGGTGCGGCGTGAAAGTCCGTGCATCAGTGAAAAAAATGTGCAATAAGTGTCGTGTCATTCGTCGTAAAGGCGTGGTACGTATCATTTGCGAAAATCCTCGGCACAAACAGCGCCAGGGTTAAGGAGGCAGCAAGTGGCTCGTATAGCCGGTGTAAATATTCCGACTCATAAACGCGTTGAAGTGGCGTTGACCTATATCTTTGGTATCGGTTTGACCAGTTCGCAAAAAATCCTCGCCAGCGCAGGCGTCAACGGCGATGTGCGCGTCAAGGATTTGAGCGATAGCGAAGTGGATAAAATCCGCAGCGTGATCGACAGCGATTACAATGTCGAAGGCGATCTTCGTCGTGAAGTGACCATGAACATCAAACGGTTGACTGACCTCGGCAGTTACCGTGGCCTGCGTCACCGCAGGGGCCTGCCGGTCCGCGGTCAGCGCAGTAAAACCAACGCCCGTACGCGCAAGGGTCCGCGCCGTACTGTTGCGGGCAAGAAGAAGTAACAGGGGATAACGCATGGCTGCACCAAAAAGAGCTGCTGGTGGCAAGAAACGCGTCCGCAAGAATATTGCGAATGCCGTTGCGCACATCAAGGCAAGCTTTAACAACACAATTATTACCTTTACCGATGACGCAGGCAATGCCATCTGCTGGGCGACCAGCGGCGCATCCGGATTCAAGGGCTCTCGCAAAAGCACCCCGTTCGCCGCGCAGGTTGCGGCTGAAGAGGCTGCGCGCAAGGCGATGGATCACGGCGTCAAGAACTGTTCCGTGCTGGTTCGCGGGCCGGGTAGCGGACGTGAATCCGCCCTGCGCGCAATATCAGCAGTTGGCATCAACGTGACTTCGATCCGTGATGTCACACCGATTCCACATAATGGATGCCGCCCGCCGAAGCGGCGCCGCGTTTAGGAGTATTATTCGATGGCACGTTATCTGGAAGCCAAGTGTCGCCTGTGCCGACGCGAAGGCGAAAAACTTTATCTCAAGGGTGGTAAATGCTACTCGGACAAGTGTCCGATTGAGCGTCGCCCCTATGCACCGGGCATGCATGGTCAGAATCGTCGTAGCAAAGTCTCCGACTATGGCTTGCAGCTGCGCGAGAAGCAGAAAGTAAAGCGAATTTACGGCCTGCAGGAAAAGCAATTCCTGAGCTATTTCAAGGATGCCGATCGTATGCCCGGCGTCACTGGTCTGAATCTGCTGCAGTTGCTGGAGTCGCGCCTGGACAATGTGATTTATCGCATGGGGCTGGCCAGCTCGCGCACCGAAGCGCGTCAGATTGTGCGTCACAAGCTGGTCAAGGTGAATGGCAAAATTGCCAATATCCCCTCCTATCGCGTACCGGTCGGCGCAACGCTCGAACTGGTCGATGGCGCCAAAGAACACTTGCGTGTCAATGCTTCTGCGGAAGCTGCAGGCTCGCGTGGCACGGCTGAATGGGTGGATGTCGATCTGCCGAGCCGCCAGGGCACGTTCCGTGAGTTGCCTGCGCGTGATCAGTTGGATCCGGCGATCCGCGAACAACTGATTGTTGAACTTTATTCCAAGTAATCACTGAGGGTCCTTTCATGCAATTGATTAATCCGCGTAATATCAGCGTCGAAGAGAAGATTGCCGGTCGCTCTGCCAAAATCGTGTTTGAACCGCTGGAACGCGGCTATGGCACGACTTTCGGTAACAGCCTGCGCCGCATGCTGCTCTCATCGCTCCCCGGCGCTGCTGTCACATCCGTTATATTTGACGGTGTTTCGCATGAGTATGACACCATCAAGGGCGTCCGCGAAGATGTCATGGATATCATCCTGACCCTCAAAGAACTCGATATCCGCATGGAAGGCGACGAAGCAGCGACCATCTCTCTGGATGTGAAGGGCGCTGCAGTCATTACGGCAGCAGACATTCAGTGTCCTGCCGGTTTGATGGTGCTTAACCCTGAACTGGTTCTGGCCCACCAGAATGAAGATGGTCATCTGAAGGTTGAGGCGGTTGTTGAAAAGGGTCGCGGTTATGATGCCGCCAGCGAACGTGAAGTTGAGGATCGTCCGGTCGGCTCCCTGCTGGTGGATGCGTCATTTTCACCGATCAACCGCGTTGCAACACGCGTGGAATCTGCCCGTGTCGGACAGCGCACCGATTACGACAAGTTGATTATGGAAGTCGAAACCAATGGCTCCATCTCTCCGGAAGAGGCGATCAACGAGGCGGCGAAAATCATCAAGCAACAGCTGGCCGTGTTTATCGATTTCAGCAACGTGGACGTGGTTGAAGTTGAAGATCATAGCAGCGAGCAACTTGAAGAGCTGCTGGTGCAGCCCATTGAGCACCTTGACCTGTCTGTTCGTAGCATGAACTGTCTGAAATCCGATGATGTATTCCGTGTCGGCGATCTGGTTCAGCGCAGCGAGCAGGAGATGCTACGCACGCCGAATTTCGGCCGTAAGTCTCTGAATGAGATCAAGGAAGTGCTGGAAAATATGGGTCTTGAACTGGGTATGGATTTGCCGAACTGGCCGCCACAGGAAGATGCGGAAGCGCCGGTCGAAGACGTAGAATAAGAAGAGGTTAATAGAGATGAGACATCGTAAACACCATGGTTCTCTGGGACTGGTCAGCGGTCATCGCCGTGCATTGATGGCCAATCTTGCCACTGCCCTGTTGACGCATGGCCGTATTGAAACCACAGAAGCGAAAGCGCGCGCCGTACGTCCGTATGTTGAAAAGCTGATTACGCTGGCCAAGCGCGGCGATCTGCATGCGCGTCGCCAGGCGCTGGCCAAGTTGCGTTATCGTCCGATTGTGGATCGACTGTTCGGCGATATCGCCAGCGCTTGTTCTGATCGCGCCGGCGGCTACACCCGCATGATCAAAACAGGTTTTCGCACCGGCGACGCCGCACCGATGGCCGTGATCGAACTGGTTGATGAGGTAAGCAGCGACAGCGCTGCATAAATGACAGCCTTGCTCAGATCGATTGCCGATCTGTTTAATATCACAAAAACAGGCCCTGCATTTGCGGGGCCTGTTTGCGTTTCTGGCACGCCTTTGTAGTTCGTTGGCGACGGTTGTCGGCCGCGGGAATGATGGAAACATAACGCTGTTTGGCATAGCATTGAATAACTGCCGTATTGTTCCCCGGAGGCTGATATTGAGATGATTCACAGCTATCTGAATGACACGCTGGTCATGCTGGCAGCAGCATTGTTGGCCGTGGCCCTGTGTCTGCGTTCCAATATGCCGCCGATTCTGGGCTATCTTATTGTCGGCATTGTGATCGGCCCATCCGGCGCCGGCTTGATTAATGATTCTGCACATATCCAGGGCTTCGCGGAATTCGGAGTAGTCTTTTTACTGTTCTCCATCGGGCTGGAGTTTTCCATCCCGTTACTGTTGCGAATGAAAGCGTCTGTTTTTGGCCTGGGCAGTGCGCAGGTGCTGCTGACTGCCGCCCTGACCATGACGTTAGCGTGGTTGCTCGGACTCAGTTCTGATGCGGCGCTTGTGTTGGGCGGAGTTATTGCCATGTCCTCGACTGCGCTGGTGACAAAACAACTGGCCGATCAGTCCGAGCTGCATACGCGACATGGTCGCAACTGCATCGGTATTTTGCTATTCCAGGATGTGATGGTGGCGCCGTTCCTGATTCTGGTGGATATGTTAACGGAAACTGTGAGCCGCATGTCGGTTGCTTCAGTTGCAGTGGCTCTGGCCGAAGCGGCGTTGGCGCTAACATTGATTTATGCTTTCGGACGCTGGGTGCTCAGGCCGCTTTTTTCCATGGTGGCGCGTTTTCATTCCGCCGAACTGTTTACGTTGACGGTGCTGTTGATTGTGCTCGGCGCAGCCGCGCTCACGCACCATATCGGTCTGTCTTTTGCGCTGGGCGCATTTTTGGCCGGCGCCATGCTCAGCGAGACAGAATTCAGGCATCAGGTGGAGGCGGAAATTCGTCCTTTCAGAGATCTGTTGCTGGGGCTGTTTTTTATTTCCATCGGCATGATGCTTGATCTCGCAACGCTTCCATCCATCTGGCTGCAGGCATTAGCGCTGATGCTGGTGATGGTGATGGGCAAGGGTCTGCTGGTGGCTGCATTTTGTCGTCTGGGCGGCTGGGAGGCGGCTGTCGCCATGCGCACCGGGTTGATTCTGGCGCATGGCGGAGAGTTCGGATTCGCCATTCTGGTGCTGGCCATCAATGGGGGCGTTCTCGCTCCGAATAACGGCCAGGTAGTGCTGGCGGCGATGCTGTTCAGCATGGTGATTGCACCGCTGTTGATCCGTTACAACGGCCGCATTGCCTAGCATCGATGCAACAGAGCAGCCGAAAATCGGCGATGCACGATTGCAGACTGATTTACGTTGCGGTCAGTCGCTCCAGCGCTTCGCGATACTTTTCGGCAGTTTTGTCCCGAATCGAATCCGGCAGTTCCGGGCCTGGGGGTTGTTTATTCCACGCCAGCGACTCCAGCCAGTCGCGAACGTACTGCTTGTCGAAGCTCGGCGGGCTGATACCGGGCCGGTAGGCCTCAACTGGCCAGAAGCGTGAAGAATCAGGCGTGAGCGCTTCATCCATCAGGGTCAGCGCGCCGTTGTTATCCAGTCCGAACTCAAACTTGGTGTCGGCGATAATGATACCTTTCTGCAGCGCATAAGCCGCTGCTTCACGGTACAGTTGAAGGCTGATCGTGCGCACCTGCTCGGTTAATTCCGGGCCGATGATGGCGCGCATCTCGGTCAGGTCGATGTTTTCATCATGCGCGCCGAGATCGGCTTTGGTTGAGGGCGTGAAAATCGGTTCCGGCAGCTTGTCCGCCATCTTCAGGCCGGGCGGCAGTGCAATGCCGCACACCAAACCGGATTGCTGATACTCTTTCCAGCCCGAGCCGATCAGGTAGCCGCGTACGATCGCTTCAATCGGCAACGGTTTCAGTCGCTTGACCACGATCGCATGACCGGCGACCGATTGCCGCTCATCTGCATCCGGAATCGCCTCTTCAAGGGGCATGTTGGAGAGGTGGTTGGGAACGATATGGGCGAGTTTATTGAACCAGAACCCGGATACTGCATTGAGTACGCAGCCCTTGCCGGGAATCGGCGTGGGCAGGATCACATCGAAGGCGGAGAGGCGATCGGTGGTGACGATAAGCAGGTGGCTGTCGTCAACTTCGTACATATCGCGCACCTTGCCGCGATGCAGTCGCTTCAGACAGGTGAGTTTTGAGTGCATTAATGTGGTCATGAAAGCTCTCCGGCGCGCCCATCAGGGCAAAGTTAGGGAAGCTCTGAACAACTCAGAGTGTTCTTAGTTGCGCAGGCTACATGAATGGGTGTTGTTTGTTCCATGTTAAAGTGGAACTGGCAGCCGGTTATTTTGATGCGGAGTCGCGATCCGATGCTTCAGCCTCTTTGAGATAGGGCATCAGAAAGAAGCTCTGGGCGATAATGAATACGAAGGTCAGCCCCATCAGGCCGAACAGTTTGAAATTGACCCATGTGTTGGTGTCGAAGGAGAAGGCGACGTAGAGGTTCAATGCGCCCATCATGATGAAGAAGATCGCCCAGGCCAGGTTCAATTTACCCCAGAGGATGGCAGGCAGGGTGAGATTGGCGCCCATCATGCGCTCAATAATGCATTTCTTCCCAATAAACTGCGAACCGATCAGCGCTATGGCAAAGAGCCAGTTGATCGCCGTCGGTTTCCATTTGATAAACAGTTCATCCTGCAGCGCCAGCGTCAGTCCGCCGAACAGGGCGACGAGCGCCAGCGTGATCAGATGGGTGTTTTCAAATCGCCCTTTGATGATGCGGTGGCCGAATGTTTGCACAGCAGAGGCGGCGATCAGTACGGCGGTGGCGCTATAGATATCGAACATTTTGTAGACGATAAAAAACAGCGCGACAGGAAAAAAGTCAAACAGCATCTTCATAATGCCAATGGGAGCATATATCCCGGCAATTGCCAAGCGAAGGTTGGCATCCTGAACCTGATCGGCGAACATTGGCGCATGAATCGCATACTTCTCCGTCTGTTTCTGTCGCTCTGCATGGTGGCGCTGGTATCCTGTTCGGCCAAAACCAGCCGGCTGGTCACATCCGGTTTGTGGAAAGATTGGGAGCGTTATGATCAGCTGGTGCAGGTGGATTATCCCGATGCCGTTCCGATCATCCTGATCCATGGCTGGAACGGGGGTGAATTCAGCTGGCCGCAACCGCAGGCGTTGATCGCCATGGAGACGCAGTTACATCGCGATATATTCTTTTTCAATTATCGCACCGGCATCATCGCCAACCGTTATCCTCCCATTGAGCTGCTGGAAGAGCAGCTGACCACCTATCTGAAACAGTTCAGCCAGGTGGATGTCGTCGCGCATAGCATGGGCGGGTTGCTGCTGCGTCAGTACCTCTCCGAGCATGCCGACAACCCTGTACGTCGAATTCTGTTTTTATCGACGCCGCACTATGGCAGCAATGTGGCAGGGCTGCTGGTGGATATCGGCGATATCGGCTATACCGGTAATATTCAGGCTTCAGAGCTGCTTCCGGGCAGCGACTTTCTGTGGCAACTGAACAGTCTGGAGGGGGTTGAGCTGGAGGGGAAGACGGTGCTTAATGTCTACGCCAGAGCGCAGCGCAAACTGTTGAAAGGCGATCTGGTGGTGTCGGTGTCGCATGCCTGGCTGCCGTGGGCGTCCAATGCTGAAGTGAATGGCGATCATCATCTGGGCCGGCGCATTACTGAGCCATGGGCCATGAATTTTCTGGCCACTGGCCAGATGCCGGAACCGGCGTCAATGCCTTCGGAGCGGGAATTATGGCTGCGTATTCAGCCGGTCGGGCGCAGTGAGCCGTTGAAAATCACGCGGCCATCCATCCACCGTTTTGATCAGGCCATGAGCTTCAAGGATAAGTCGTTCGGGCTGTGTTGTGACAGCCGTTCGGGCTTGCATCCAGTGGGCGGCACATCGCTGATTCTTGAAGATGTGGTTGCCGGCGATGTTGTGCGTCTGTTCCTCCGTCAGGGGGGGCGCGGTGCGCTGGAGTTGCATATCAAGGATCTGCTGAAAAAAGCGGATCGGCCGGTGCAGCTTGTGGTGGTTCACCCCGGTTCTGAAACGACAGGTACGCCCTGACGCGCCAGGGCGTCGGCGCGTTCGTTGCCATCATGGCCGGCATGCCCTTTCACCCATTGCCAGGTCACATCATGTATGGCGCTCAGTGCATCGAGTTCCTGCCAGCGTTCCAGATTGGAGACCGGCTTGTTGCCGGCGGTTTTCCAGCCCTTCTTTTTCCAGTTGTGAATCCATTCGGTCATGCCTTTGACGACATATTTGGAATCCGAAATAATGGTGATGCGGCATGGGCGCTTGAGCGCTTTCAGCGCTTCGATGGCGGCCTGCAGCTCCATCTGCTGATTGGTGGTGCGCTGTTCACCGCCGCACAACGCTTTTTCATGATCGCCCATGCGCAGCAACACGCCCCAGCCGCCGGGGCCGGGATTGCCGGAGCAGGCGCCATCAGTAAATGCTTCAACGACAGGTTTTTCCGCCATCTTAGTTGCCCCGCTCGCGGATAAAGGCGAAAAACTCCTGCACGCCGTCCGATTTGATCGGCGTAAGCACCATTTCAACAGGAAACTCGAAGCCATCTCGGTGCAGGGCGTCGGTGCGCATCGGTTTGTAGAGTCGCGGCCCGATGCTCTCCAGCTTATAGCGCTGCATACCGCGGCGGTGTTCGGCGCGCATGCGTTCGGGAATGATGGTTTCGACATTCTGGCCCACAATACGCTGCCTGGGCCAGCCAAACAGCACTTCAGCGCTACGGTTCCAACCGGTAATGACGCCGTTTTCATCAATGCTCACATAGGCGTCATAGGTGCAATCAATGATCTGTTGCAACCGCTTGCTTTTTTTTCGCAGTTGCATCTGCAACTGCTGCTGATGCAGGACGGCGCGCTGGGCGTAAACGCCCAGGCCAATAAACATGGCGGAAATCAGCGTGCGCATCCACAGTTCATTCGGGTCGGAACTCAGCAGGTTATCCAGAAAGTGACCATGCCCGAAGATAAAATCGTGAATGAGCGCCTCGGCAGGCCAGTATAAAACAGCCACCAGAATCCCCAGTCGCGCCGGTCCTAACTGTTTGAGCATCACGCCTCCTGTCATACCCGACCATCTATGGCCGATTTATACCGGGTTAATATGGCTGCGTATCAGGCCGGATGCAATGTATATTGTGCAAACAGTTGCGGGCTGGCGCTATTCTGATCCAGGTAGAGCTGTTGAAGGTGCAAATGGGCGGGCTGCTCCAGTTGCCCCGACATGATGGTGCGGAAATCATCATGGCCGAGCAGATTCAGTCGTGTGGTTAAAAACAGCTGATCCAGTGCGCCATCCGCCACCAGCGTGCGGTGCACATCGGGGCCGGCGATCATGTAGGCGCTGCGATAATTCAGTGCAATGAGCTGCTGTCTGAGCAACTGCCCTTCGACGCGATCACTGCCGACCATGCAGACGGTCGCCCCCAGCGATGTCAGCCGATCAATCTGTCTGTGATCGGCGCGTTCGCTGGTGCAGATGGTGATGCGCCGATCCTGCACCTTATCCAGCGCTGCAGCAGGAATCTCCAGTGAGTTGGAGAGGATGACTACATCCGGCTGCGCTGGCATGCCCTGCTGCAGGCGCCATGCGGCAAGGTCGGCATACTCCGGTTCGCTGCCCACCGGCAGCAGATCCTGCGCACTACCCTGCGCACCACCCTGAGCAAGCTGACGAAAATAGCGCGCCGAAGTCAGCATCACATCGGCCTGCGCCGCCAGTTCCTGATACAGACGCCAGTCTCGCTTGTTGGCGATCGTTTTCGGAACGACAAAGTCGCCATCGCCGGATTTTCGCACGGCAATGCGCCCATCCACGCTGGCGATGTAGTTGGCGTAGATCAGCAGATCTCCGGGCGCGGCCAGACGATGAAGATTTAAATTCAGGTATAGTCCACGCAAGACGTGTTGCTGTTGCCGAGGCGGATAGAGTTGCATTATGTCATGCATGGGGCGATCATATCCCGAAACGCGAGTTGCTGCACGGCAATGTGGCATGCATCGCTATCTGCGGGGGTTATGTCATGAAACTGATACGTTGGAAAACTGCAATCATCGCTGCGACACTGCTACTGCCTGCGATCGCCTCCGCCGGCTGGATGGATCAGGTTGGCGGCATGCTCGGCAATGTCGGCGGCGGTAAAACAGCGGCCCCGGCGCTGCCTGCTGTGGCGGGGCTTAGCAACTCGGATATGATCGCCGGGCTCAAGGATGCGCTGCGCGTCGGATCGGAAAATGTTGTGGGCCGACTGGGGAAAACAGATGGCTTCAATGCCGATCCGAAGGTTCATATTCCACTGCCGGAGAATCTGCAGACGGTCAAATCAGCGCTCGCCGCGGTTGGTATGGGCTCGATGATGGATGATCTGGAGTTGCGGCTCAACCGCGCCGCCGAAATGGCCACGCCCAAGGCCAAACGTCTCTTCGGCGATGCCATCAGGAGCATGAAATTCGCCGATGCGAAAAAAATCCTCAGCGGCCCGGATGATGCCGCCACCCAATATTTCAAAGGCAAAATGAGCGCGCCGCTATCGGATGAGATGCGTCCGATTGTGAAAAAAGCGCTCGGTCAGGCCGGCGCGGTGCAGGCTTATGACAACGTGATGGGGAAATATCAGTCGTTGCCGTTTATGCCGGATGTGAAAGACAATCTGACACAGCATGTCGTGCAGTTAGGGCTGGCGGGAATTTTTCATTACATGGCCGAAGAAGAGGCCGCCATTCGCAAAAATCCGGTCAAGCGCACCACCAGTATTTTGAAGAAGGTATTTGGCCGCTAATCGCTCGCCTGCTTACGAGGTCATCAATGTCAATGATGCTCGCTGCGAATTTTACCAAGGATTTCCGTAGAAATGCGATAACCGTGTTTTCGCATGTTCGATATAACCATCTCCGCGCTGCTGATAAGATCGCGTTGCTCGGCGATATAGAGCAAGCGAACTGTACCCATCACAGCTAATTCCAGGCGAATGGCTTGCTTGCGGGCGAGAAAATCATCCATGATCAGTAAACTGTCCGGAGAGTTTTCCAGCGCCAGGTGGATGGAATCACGTTCTCCGTTGCCCAGGCTCAGTGATAGCGCTTGTTTGTGTTCCGTTGCACTACATACATGCAACCACGCTGCCTGCATCATTTGATCCAGAATCTCCTGCTCGGCGCAGGGCTTGGCCATACACTCCTGCTGCACCGATGGTGTGATGCAAATCTCTCCAAACAGGTGGTGAAACAGATCAACCTCCTGGACTCTGGCGAATGCAATAAGCGGGCCGGCATCTACTATGATGCGAGCCATGCGCCAATATCCCTGATTTCCTGCTCGGTTGTTTCATCCATCCGCACAATGTCGATGCCAAGACCTGACAGGTGATCGACAAACTGTGTTAGCGGTAAGCCGCTTAATCGGGCTGCAGCCCCCAGCGACAGGGTTTTATCTTTATATAAAGTGGCTGCGATTGCAGGGCGAAACAGCTGCTCGCCACCCATGCCCGATCGGTCCAGGTGGATGATAAGCGCGTTGGGTTCATCGCCTTTCAGCACCAGTACAGGCTCCTGTTCCGCCTGTCTCAAAGCCAGTGATGGATTCTTTTTTAAATTACGCACATTGGTTGCAAACATGGGCGCCTCCTATAGAACCTACATAATGTAGACTACGCTATGTGGGTTGTCAATAACAACGTGGAGACAACAAGTGGTCTTGCCGTGATTTAAATTGTCGCCAGCGCCGAAAATTGGCGTGATAATGCGGCCATGCTCAGTTATCAGCATATCTATCATGCCGGCAATCATGCCGATGTCGTCAAACACGTCCTGCTCGGCGATATCGCCGCCGGCATGCTGCGTAAGGATAAGCCGTTATTTATGCTCGA
>Ga0256829_1002162_pt1 | contig 14987 bp, 14 predicted proteins | sample 131447metaG_FD_185979 | JGI IMG/M metagenome (GOLD analysis project Ga0256829, IMG submission 185979) | Hydrothermal vent microbial communities from Lau Basin, Pacific Ocean - 131-447 | ecosystem: Environmental > Aquatic > Marine > Hydrothermal vents | place: Pacific Ocean: Lau Basin | collected...
CTAAAAGATAAAAATGGTCATTTGATTACAAGCGGTGTAACCTTGACTTATGAGGCAACAACAGGTGTAGATGGGCAGGTAAATACAGATAGTGCTAGTAAAACAAACTTTTGGCAATTTAGCAACAAGCTGTTCCCAGGTTCAAACTTACCACAAAACACAGGCTTAGCAGGAAATAAAAACCCATCAACAACACCACACAATTTAAAATTTAACACAACACAACAGTGGTGGGAAGCAGAAGGGATACCACTAACACCATATAACGATAATGGAAGTAAAAACTACTACCCATTAGTAAAAGTAACTGCAAAAGATAGTGCAGGTAAAGTATTAGCAGAAGCTAAAGTTGTACTTCCAATTAGTGACGAGATGGATTGTAAAAGATGCCACTCTAGCAATTCTCCTGCACTTCAAGCAAAACCAAATGGTGGGTGGGTAAACAATACAGACCCAGAGAAGGACTTTAAGTTAAACATATTAAGACTGCATGACCAAAAATTCCCAAATGCAGTATCTAGTAATCTCTCTAAGTTGCAAGCTAAAGGGTATGATTATAATGCTTCTGGTTTAGAAGCAACTGTAAATGCAGGTACTCCAATACTGTGTGCAAGTTGCCATAGTTCAAACGCCCTACCAGGAAGTGGAGTTAGTGGAGTAAAACCATTAACAGAGGCAATTCATGGCTTACACGCAACAGTAAACGACCCTCAAACAGGTCTATCTATGGATAGCAGTAAAAATAGAAACTCTTGCTACGCATGCCACCCTGGACAAGCTACTAAATGTTTAAGAGGAGCTATGGGTGATTTAAAAGATAGTAGTGGCAATAGTAAAATTCAGTGTCAAAGTTGTCATGGAACTTTGAGCAAAGTAGGAAGCTCTACAAGAAAAGGGTGGTTCGATGAGCCAAACTGTCAAGCTTGCCACCACGACGGTAAAGCAGAAACTTCGGCAGTAACAGCAAATGGAACACTAAAGAGTTGGGCAGATAAACGCTTTGCAACAAATGCAAACACTCCTGCACAAGGTGTTAGTTTGTATAGATTTAGTAAAGGGCATGGTAACTTACAGTGCGAAGCGTGCCACGGTAGCCCACACGCAATATACCCAGCCCACACAGCAGATAACTTACTAGCAAAAGGTGTACAGGGACACAAAGGATTTATAGGAGAGTGTAAATCTTGCCATAATAGTGTACCTAATACAACAAGTGGTGGACCACACGGAATGCACACAGTTGGGCAGAGTTGGGTTGCAAGACATGGAGATGTAGCAGAACATGGCGGAACATCATCATGTACAGTATGCCACGGAAGCAACTATAGAGGTAGCCAGCTCTCTAAAACTTGGAGTGCTAGAGTATTCTCAGCTAACGGAACAAGAAGCTTTGCTAAAGGGCATCAGGTTAGCTGTTACGACTGTCATAATGGTCCTGGTGGCGGGGATTGATTCATAGGCTATACAATTAGTCAAGGTTATACCTTGGCTATATTTTATTCTTCTATTACCTCTTTACAAGAAATCTTCTAATAGGGTCTAAGATTAGAGTTTTGCAAAAAGTCTATCTGCCCAAATGCTAGACACACTACCCACTAATCTCCCTAAACTCTTCCAAAAGTTTCTGCTTCTGTCTCTCTTTTACCTCTTTCCAAATCTGTTCATCTCTATCTTTTTCACCAACTAATGGGATTATTCTCTCTTTGTACTTTTTAAGGGCTCTTTTTAGTATTTTTTCGTGAGAGTTTACTAAGCCTAAATCTTTTAAATTCTCTACTAGCATCATCCAGCCCCAAAGAATATCGCATAGTTCATCTTCTAGTTTTGGGGAGTTATTCTCTTTTATCTCCTCTTTTACTTCGTAAACTTCGGATATTATTGCATTTAACAGAGCCCCCTTATCTAAATAACGCAGGGTGCCTCTTTTTATATCTTTTTTGTGGTTTAAAATAGATAACTCTATTAACTCTTTACACTCATTCATCTATGCCCCTCTATTCCAAAAATTAATTTAAATTTTACTTTACCCTTTTTCTGCCAATTAACAAATCTGTTAGTTGAAAAAGCAATAACAAATTTATAAACCCATATGCGAATATAAATACCATCTGCTTTAGGTGGTACAATAAAGCTAGCCACCCTCTTCTCTTGCTTTCCTCGTTCTACTTCTGTGCTAAAAAAAGTAGCGTTACCAATGCCAAATTCGGAAAATATTTTACTCTGCATACTCTCTCTTTAGCATAGAGAAGAGATTTAAATTTATGTAAGTTCCATTTATCTTTTCGAACTCTCTTAGTGTTCCCTCTAGCTTAAAGCCAAGGCTCTTTGCTACATTACAACTTTTTGGATTATTGTGGGCACATCTAATTATAACTTTGTTCATATCCATTGTATTAAACGCCATATTACAAAGCTCTTTTACGGCTCGCCTCATTATGCCTTTGCCTCTAAACTCAATATCTAGTATATATCCAATCTCTACAGTTTTAAGATGCTCATTTATAGAGTTAAAATCAATAACACCTACAACTTTACCTCTGTATCTAATCGCCATATAAATAGCTCTACCTTTAGCCATTCTCTCTATTTGCTCTTTTATATACTCTTCGGTGTCTGTAGGCTCTTTTACGGTATCTAGCCAAGTGAAAAAGTACTTTAAATTATCTCGGTTTTTATCGATAATATCAAAAATATCTTGTGCAATATATTTAGTTGCTAACTCTAACCCTATCTCATCATCTATTACTCTTGTAAACATATAAATACCCTTGTTTATATTTTAGTCAGGCTTTTACTCCACCTCCACATAATGCAATTTCAGCCCATCTTCGCTCATCACAAAGCCGTTTATTATTAGTTTGCCGCTGTGTACCATGTCGTGGTGTTTGGAGCATAGTGGGATTAGGTTGTATTTGTGGTTGGTTTTAAAGTGCTCTATAAATCCACCTTTGTCTTTGGCTTGTGGGGCTATGTGGTGGACATCTTCAACCGCTTCGTTGCAGATGGCACATTTGGTTAGGTAAACGCTTTTGTTGTAGCGACTTCTTCGCTTCTTTTTTAACATCTCTACTTCACTAAATTCGCCTGTTAGCTCTTTTCTGATTTTGTAGGCGGTATCTAAGAACTCTTTGTCTAAATGGAGGGCTTTTGCAAACTCTAAACCATATAGCGTACTTCCGCTTCCTATTTCGAATTTGCGGTTGTATATTAGCTTGTCACTCGCTTCATCGTAAGTTACGCCTAGGTGTAAAAAGATGATATTCTCTATCTCTTTTATAACCTTTAGCTCTGTTAATTGGTGTAGGTGGGTTGCGAATATAAAGTAGCTACCAATGTCGCTGAGTCGCTTTATAGATGAGCTTACTATTGAGAGAGCCGAGAATGTCTCGGTTCCGTGGCTTATCTCATCGCCTAAAATGAGTGAATTGGCACTTGCACGGTTAAATATGTTTTTAAGCTCTAACATCTCGATAGCAAAGGTCGATAAGCCCTTATAGAGGTTATCTTTCGATACAATCCGCGTAAATAGCTTATCGACAAGGCTAAATCTCATAGATGCAGCCGGCACAAAGAGCCCCGCTTGTGCCATAACCACAGCAATCCCCACACTCTTCATAAACGAGCTCTTACCACTGCTGTTTATTCCATACAGAAGCACACCTTTAACCTCTTTGTTATCGCTCGCTTCTAGGCTTATATGGTTGTGCTCTAAATCTTGTGGTATCTGCCCTAAGAGCATATCGTTTGGTATATAAATGCCATTCTCTTCACGAGACTCAATAATTGGGTGACGAAGGGCGATAAACTCTAGCGTATTTTCATCTACAATCTCTGGCTTTACATAGTTGTAAACCTTGGCACACTTTGCCCCACTAATTGCAAAATCTAGCTCGCCAATAAATGTAATAAGCTTCTCAAGAAGGGCACTGTAATTTTTCTCTAACTCATCTAAAACATCGCTAAAGGTGCTCTTTACAAGGGCAATTAGCCGAGAGTGCAGGGCGGTGTAATTGCTAGAGATTTGCTCGATTAGTGGCGAGCTAATTTTTACACTGTTTTTTAGCCGTTTGTAGTTAAAATCTTTAAAAAAGTGGTGCTCGCCATTTATGGTAACAAAGCTCTTTAGAAGCTCACTCTCTATTTGGCTAAAGCGATTTTTGGTTAAGTTTATATAGAAGCCTTCGCTCTCTAAGTGCCCAATGGTAGCTATCTCGTTGCCATCAAAAAAGCTGTTTATATGCTCTTTTACTAACTCTAAATTGTAATTAATCCCCTTAATTTCGGCTTCGGCTTGGTCTATAAATATATTTACGCCACTATTAAAGATATTGCTATCTATCTGTTCGCGTCGGTACTTGGCACTATTGTCGAAATTAAAGGTCTTCTCTAGCTCGACTCTAAATTTATAGACTTCATCTATATTAAAATTCTCTAAATCGAGGTTAAACTCTTGCACCTCTTGATAGATTTTTTCTATCGAGTAGAGCGAAGAGTGCAGATAGTTTATCTCGAAAGGGTGCACCTTTTTTAGCTTGATTCGTCGTAAAATTCGTTCTATGTCGTAAACTTGTTTTAAAATCGCCTCTAACTTTTTGTGGTTGCTTTTTAAGCTATCTATCAAAAAGTAGCGACGCTCTAGCTCGGATTTATCGATAATTGGGTTAAGCAGTCGCTCTTTTAAAACACGCTTACCAATAGGTGTAGAGGTAAAATCTATAAGCTTTAAAAGCGTCATCTCGTTGCTATCGCGAGAGATTATATTTAATTGCTCAAGAGCGTTATTGCCCAAATAGACAAAGTGGCTATTGCCCAAAAAAATTGGGCGGTTTAGCTTTTCGATAATTGCAGGGTCGTGGTCGATGATAAAGTCGAGCAAAAATGCTAAAGACTCGCTAGAGTAGGGGTGCTTCTCTAAATCTAAATACTCTATGGGACTAAGAATTGAGTTGATGTTAAATATCTTAGCAAATAGCTCATTTTGGTAGTTTATTTTTAGTCGCTGCTTGTTTTCGTTGTGGGTGTAGTGCTCTTTTATCTCTAGGTAGTTATAGACAAAATCTCTATCTAGCTCACAGTCGAAAGTTAGCACAACTTCAGATGTATTGTAAGTTTGAAGTAGGCTAAAAATCTCATCAAGAGCATAAGTTTTATCATCTCTAGTAGAGTGTACTTCGTTTACTATACACTTGCCAGTTGTAACATCTACTGCACTGTACCCTGCATAATATATTCCACGATTTTCGCCAATAAGTAGCGAAACAAGATAATTCTCGCTCGCCTCTACTTGATAATCAAAGTTAGTACCTGGAGAGATTACATTAGATAAATAACGCTTTACACTAGGTGGCTCACCCTTTTGACGAATAAGCACAATGGTATATTTTTTACTCTGCACTAGGCGGTTGAGGTAACGCTCTAGTGCAAAGTTTGGCACCCCTGCCATAATTGGATTGCTAACAGAGTTTTCGATAATCGACTTATTCTTACGAGTCAGCTGAATATTTAAAAACTCAGCAATCTCTTTAGCTTTACCAATTTTAAGCTCTTCGTTATTAACTTCATAAACCTCAAAAAACGAGCCAATCTCCATTAAAACAACGGTATTCTCACCATACTTCGCCTCGAAATACTCTTGAAGCTCAAAATATATCTCGGTTAAAAGCCGTTTTTTATTATTTAAAAGCTCGTTTAAGTCAGCCGTTTCAATATCCAAAGAGTGCCTTTTTTTAGAAGAATTATAGCTAAATAGTTGTTAGATGTGCCCTAAAACTTCTTCCAAAATTCACGGCTCATTAGTACGAAAACGGTGTAGAATTCTAAACGACCCATTATCATTCCTATTGAGAATATTATTTTGTCTATATCGCTAAAATCGGCGAAATTGTTGGCTGGTCCTACTGCTCCGAAGCCTGGTCCTATATTGCCCACTAGGGCTAGGGCACCTGAGATTGCTGTCATTGTGTCGTAGCCTCTGGCATAGATGTAAATTGCTAATACTACATTGGTTAATACATATAGAAAAAAGAATCCAAATGTCGAAGTTATTACGGCGTTTCCTAACTTTTTTGCGTCGATATATATTGAGATATGGGCACTTGGGTGGACAATTCTTTTTAACTCTGCCATTAGGGTTTTAAATATAATAAGATAACGAATAATTTTAACACCACCAGCAGTAGAGCCTGTATTTCCGCCAATAAGCATTGCGATAAAAATTATTCCTACAGAGATATGCCCCCATAGAGAGTAATCTGTTGTGGCAAAGCCTGTTGTTGTCATTACAGAAGCGATAGTAAAAAATGAGTGTGTAGCTGAAGAGTCAAGCTCTACACCCATACCTGAGTGAACAAGTGTTAATAGTGTAGAAAGTACTAAAAAAACCCCAATATACCATATAAATTCTTCACTTTTGTAACCACTTGTATCTTTATAAAATAGCTTTACATGTGCTAAAAAGTTTACGCCAGAGAGCATCATAAATATAGTTGTTGTCCAGTAAATTGGGTAACTATTAAAGTAAGCAAGAGAGCTATTTTTAGTAGAGAAGCCACCTGTAGAGATGGTTGAGAATGCATGGTTTATAGCATCGAACCAACTCATACCAAATAGCTTTAGAAACAGCATATCTAAAAAGGTGAGCCCAGCATAAACACCCCATAAAATAAGGGCAGTATTTTTAATTTTTGGAGTAAGTTTCTCTAGTGTTACACCTGTAGATTCTGCCTTAAAGAGGCTAAGGCTTCCTGTTGGGTTGATAATAGATAGCAATCCAACCCCTAAAACAATAACACCCATACCGCCAATCCAATGCATTATAGAGCGGTGAAAAAGTATAAAGTGGGGCAGAGCTTCTATATTGGTATAAACAGTTGCCCCTGTTGTTGTAAAGCCACTAATAGCTTCAAAAAATGCAGATGCAAAACTAACATTGGTGTAAATATATAGAGGAATTGCTCCAACAATTCCAAGTACAATCCAGAGTAAATTAACCGATAATATACTCTCTTTAATGCCGAGATTTAGCTTTTGATTTCTTAGATACCAATAGAGTGCCAAATCAGCACTTAAAAATATCCCTATAAATAGTGCTAAATCTTTAAAATCTTCACCATAAATAATAGCGACTGCTAACTCTAAAAGTAAAAAAGCAGCAAGAGTTGCATTGATTAAACTAATTAATTTTAATATGCTTTTGTAAGACATTAGTATCCTTCTATCGCAACAAGTCTATTATAGGCTGTGTATCCATCTATTTATTGTATCTTCCTGCTCTTTGCTACAAAAGGCTACAATTACATCTTCTGTTTCACATGCTAAAGCCTCTTGACACTCTAAAATTTCACCATTTCTAATTAAATATATCGCTACATTTTCTTCTGCTTTAGGTAATTTTACTGTTTTATCAATAATATTAGAGTTTTCTAAAACTTTATGCATATATATGCGACCTTTTCCACCACAAAAGTTTCTCTCAGCTACAATAGAGCTAGAGTGAATACGCTCTAAAATTGCATTATATGCACTTACTTTAGGACCTCTAATAACAACAATACCCAAAGAGTGCATAAGTTCATAATGCTCCAATTCGCTATTTATTGCAATTACCTTTTTTACACCTTGTTCTTTGGCTTCTAAACATTTTATAATATTATATTCATCATCATTTGTTGCTGCAATTACTATATCTGCATGTTTTAAGCCCTCTTGTTCATATAACTCTTTGGTACTAAATTTACAATTAAGTACAGTTGCCCTACCCTCAATTTGTTCGTCGGCAACTTTACAAACTTCTAAATCTTTATCGATTAATTTAACCTCTTTACCCTCTTCAATTAAGTCGTTTGCAATAGATACACCTAACTCTTTAGCCCCAAATATTGCAATTCTATCATTATGTATAGAACTATCTTCTCCGTAAGTTTTACAAAATTTAAAAATATCTATATCATCTCCAAATAGATAGACTAAATCGTTTGGTTCTATTTGGGTATCTTTTTTAGGTATAAAAAACTCTGAGCCTCTCTCTATACCCACAATTACATATCCCTCTGGTACTATGCCAATAGGTCCATCGAGCTTAGTTAAACGCAAACTTATTAGCTTTTTATCGGTGTATTTGAATATTTTTACATTATTGGCTTTGGGATATTTTAACAAATTGACAACACTTTTGGAGGTTAATTCTATTGGAAATATAGCTTCGTCAATTCCAAATTTCTGCATTAAAGAGCTTTTTGCAAAAAAGTGATTTCTAAGCCTTATAATTGTAGTTTTTGCATTTATTGTATCACTTGCGATAATTACCGATATTAAATTTGCTTCGTCACTATCTGTAACGGCAATAAAGAGGTCAAACTCTTTATCTAAAAGCTTTTTGTATGTTTCTGGATCCTCTACATCCCCAAAAACTGGTAATATATCTAAAGATTCCTGCATAGAATCTAATGCAAGCTTACCCTTGTCGATAACTACTATATTGTGGTATGGTGATAGGGTTTTGGCTAATTCATATCCAACATGCCCTGCACCTGCTATTATTATGTTCATTTAGAAATTATACTCCAAAAACTTTGAACGAATATTAAATATTACAATTAGCAAGCAAAATCAACTGCACTTTGGGCGTGAATGTATGTAGTATCGTAAAGTTTTATCTCCGTATCGCTGCTGTTTACCAACATTCCAATCTCGGTACAACCCAAAATTACACCTTCAGCTCCATCTTTTGCAAGATTGTTTATAATTTTTAAATATTTCTCTTTTGATGCCACTTTACATTCACCTAAACACAACTCATCGTAAATTACACTATGCACCAACGCCCTACTCTCGCTATCTGGTATTACAGCTTCTAAGCCATGTTTTTGTAATCTACTTTTGTAGAAATCTTGCTCCATTGTAAAGGCAGTTCCTAGAAGTCCTACTTTTTTAATACTATCTTTAATTAGTACTTTTGCAGTTGCATCGGCTATGTGGATAAGTGGTATGTTTATTGCACTCTGCACTTGTGGAGCAACTTTGTGCATTGTATTGGTGCAAATCAGCAAACATTGGGCACCGGCACTCTCTATACGACTTGCCTCTTTTGCTAAAATATCGCCAAGCTTTTGCCAATCTTGAGTATGTTGTAATCTTTCTATTTCGTCAAAGTCCACACTCACCATTGCAATTTTAGCCGAATGCAAACCGCCTAACTTAGCCTTTACGCCTTCGTTTATCGCTTTGTAGTAAAATAGCGAACTCTCCCAACTCATACCGCCTAATAAGCCTACTGTTTTCATTTTAATCCTTGTTAGACTTTTGTAAGAAGTCTATTTTTTCGCTACAATATTATATGAAAAAAAGACTGATACTTGGACACATATTTTCGTTTATAACTATTGTAATTTGGAGTGTTGCCTTTGTTAGCAATAAAGCTCTACTTGCATATATTAGCCCAATAGAAAATATGGTACTACGCTTTACAATAGCTTATATTTTGCTTTTAATTATCTACCCAAAACAAATTTTGCCAAATTCTGTAAAAGATGAATTTAGCTTTTTTATTTTGGGCTTTTTAGGTATTTTTATCTACTTTTTATTAGAAAATTTCGCCCTAAAGTACACCCAAGCTACAAATGTCGGCTTATATATGGGTGCTATTCCTCTATTTACTGCCATTATAGCTCACCTTTTAACAAAAGATGAGAGTTTAAACAGATACACAGTTATAGGCTTTTTAGTTGCTATTTTTGGCATTGCTTTAATACTATTAGATGGCTCAAAATTTCAACTTCGCCTAAAGGGTGATTTGCTAGCCCTTTTAGCAGCAGCAGTGTTTGCCCTCTACTCAGTTGCTCTAAAGTTAGTACCCAAAGATTACCACTATATAGTTATTGCAAGAAAGAGTTTCTTTTATGGTTTAATTTTAATGGGAATTTACTTTTACTCCAGTGGCAAAAGCTTTAATATAGAGGCGTTAAGTATTAAAACTGTTTGGCTAAATATCGCTTTTTTAGGCTTACTCAGCTCGGGATTAGCATTTATATTATGGCAACAAGGCATAGAGCGTATAGGCTCAATAAGTGCAAGCAATTACATCTATTTAGTACCACTAATAACCGCAATAGCAGGAATAAGCCTTTTAGGCGAAACTTTAACACCCAAAATGCTAATAGGGGGAATTTTAATTCTAATCGGCTTATATATTGCACAAAAGCGATAAATTGTTTCTATTACCAGTGACAAAGATAGCTTTTATGCTCCGCCACAACCGCCACCACAGCTTACTCCTGCGCAACCTGAATCTCCTGATAAACCAGAGTCGCCAAAGCCTTCATGATTACTATCTGCATAGTCGCCTACATAAAAGCCACCACAACCAGCACTGCCAGCACAACTGCTTGTGGTGTTACTTGTATCTGTATTACTGTATGGAAAAGTTTTAGTCAGTGTATATTTAATTCCATTCTCTATATTTAACATACTATCTATTGCGAATAGTAGTGGCATTTTATCTGGAAATTTTGGATTTATACGCTCTTTTAGGCATATTAATTGCCAAGCTCTCTTCATACCTTCGTTATTACTCTTCTTGTTTGGCATAGCTTCGTCTGGAATATGGTGCAAAAAGCGTCCAAAAGCCTTTTTGCAAAAGCTTTCGTAAATAGAACTAAATAGTAAAAATTCATGCCATAAATCATCCACCACACGCGAGGGCATAGATACCATTTTACCATTTGCCATATTGCAAAGATAGAAGTAATCCATAAGTGCTTTATTTACTAAGCTAGCCTCTTCAGTGCTAATTTTTGGGTACTTTTCTCGGAATCTATCCATAATAGGTTTTGGGACTTTATACTTTTGTATAAATCTAAGTTGTCTCTTTTTTCGGTTTTTCTTTTCATAAAACCAAGCAAAAATAGAGAATATGACAATAGATACTATTGCTATTTTATAACTATCCATAAAGAGCTCTAAAATTTATCATTTATGTATAAAAAAATCTCTCTATCTTGTGTAAAGATTAAGCAAGATTTGTTACTATTTGCTTTAGATAAAAATATTTGCTTCGATTTTTTTACTGTTTTTACCAGTTTTTTATCTATCTTATTTAAATTATTTGGCACTTGTGCTGGCTCTATTTTTTCTGCTTTACAAGCATTTGTAATATTAGTAAACAGTTGTTCATATTTGCCATTTTTTGGCACTATTTTAAATATTACGGGGTGCTGTTTTGTATCGTATCTATCTAGTTTAATATCTTTTATATTTGCTGCAATATCTTTACCTATTAAGCGTTTAAAAGTGGGTATTGGTTTTTGAATATAGTAGGTAAAGCCTACTAAAAATAGTAAAATTATAATTAAAACTGCTAAAATTTTCTGTGGTAAATGTTTCATTAACTCTCCATATCCTCTTTATCCATTACATAAGCGACTACAACTATTGCAAGTAGGAAAAATATAATTATACCAATATATAATATATCCATACTATGCCTTTATATAGTTTAGTATATTTGCTTTTGCCAATTTGCTAAAGCTATTTTTATCTTCTATACTCTTAAATGCAGATGCAGGAAAGAAAAAGAAGTTATCTTTTGTGTATATTAACACTCCATCGCTTAAAGAGACAACTTTTATAATATCATCCCACTTAATTAGTTGCGAGTTTATTGTAATGCCACTCTCATCTGCTACAATACTGTATTTCATATTTGCATTTGGCAGTTTATCGAATGCTTTTTTAATTGTGGCTTCTCTTAATTTCCAACGCAAAAAGTACCAATAGAGTACTAAAAGGGTAGAGATTAGTAGTAAGCCCGGAGCCCCTTTTTTAAACATCGCTACTACACCAAATTGTGTAAGTGCAATAAAGAAAAAGCCAATATATCGCTTTTTAGAGTTTTTAAATTCGTAGTCGTATGCTACTTTTGCAGCTTTTAAATATGTGAGTTTATCCCATTTGTAGCTAAAGTTTATACTAGACATGTTCTTCGCACTCTTTTATGATTAAATCATCTTTTTTAATACAGCCTTGCTCTTCTAATTCATCAATTAGTTTTAAAGTTTCGTTATACTTTTTATAGTAGATTTCGCTATTTTGAGCATACTTTTTTTGCTCTTTTTTAGCATATATCCAAGCTGCTAGTATAGACATTGCAAAGAAGCTATATATCCACCACTGCCACTCTTTTAAATTTAATAAAACTATAAAGTATTGTACCGAAAATAACACGAAAAATTCGATAGAGAATATTATAACCAAAGTAGAGCTTTGCTCGAAATCTAGGGTGTATTTCTCTGTCTCTCGCAGATGTTCTAAATTTTTATTTACCTGCTCGGCTTTAGCTTTGCACTCACTGCTTAAAGTGTCTGTATCGATATTTTTTAAGTGTATATTGCTTAAGTTATACTCTACATTTATCTGCTTATAATCTTCTAAAATTTCTGGATGAGTATTTATGATTTCTAAGATTTCGTCTTCGCTAAGTTTTCTTTTACCTGCAATTTTTTGCACATCTTGCAAAACCAAATCGTACAAACCAATATTTTTAATCTCTAAAGCAACGCGTGGTAAGTGTGTCATTAATCTCCCTTTTTTGAAAGCTGAAAGCAAAAGGCACAAAGCATAAAGCTAATATTGAAGCTTCGCCTTATTTAATAAAAAGCGACGAAGTCGCACAATTTAGCTTTCTGCTTTAAGCTTTATGCTATTAAACAGATGTGGCAAAAGCCACACTCTGTTTAATCATCCTCTTCTATTCCGTAACTTTGTGTTTTATCTTCTGATGGTAGGAATATACCAATTAAACCTTTAACTCCTACACTCATTACAATATTAAATAGGAATATTGCCCAAGCGATAAGAATCATAGAACCGCAAATTGCAGCAAAAGTCATCATTGTATTAAATTCGCCATGTACATATAGGTGGCGTCTTAACATTCCATCTAAGCCTGCCATACCCATAAATGCACCCATACCGATACCACCAATTAGGTATAACCAAAAGTGTGCCCAAGTAAGTTTTTTAGAGAATAGTGTTGTATTGTTTGTAACCAGTGGCCACATTACATAAACAGCACTATATAGGGTCATATAAAGTCCAACAATCAGTGCAATATGAACGTGTGCTCCAATAATCCATTGAGTATTGTGAAGAACTCTGTTCATACCCATATCTGCTTGAATAATCGCTGCTGGAACTGCTAAACCAAATCCTACCAATCCACCTAAAAGGTATGCAAGTGGTGGTGTCATTTTTAGTGGTCTAGCTTTCCAAAGTGTTACAAGCGTAATAAATAGTGCCAAACCTTGAGTTAATAGTTCAAACGCTGTTACCATCTCTCCTGAGATTAGCTTCATCATCTCTGGTTGCCCTTGGTCTGCTAGCAGGTGGTGAGACCAAACCATCCAAGATACTAAAAGCTCTAGCATTAATGCTGCTCTTGCAACATTTTCCATAAATAGCTTCTGCCCTGTAATTAGTGTTGCAAGCAAATACCAAGAACCAGCTACATAGATAAGCACAAGCCCATCTGCAACAAGGTCTAGCCCCCACCAGAAATAGTTTTTATAAAGAAGTGCATCTACAGAAGCAACATTTAGCGGATGTCCACTTGCATCGAAAATTAGGTAAACCAAAACTAAAATACCAGCAGTTAAAATTACAATAGCATCTAAGAATGTATCTACTGTACCTCTAAAAATTGCAACAACTGGCAGTGCAAGTGCCGGCTCTTTAGAGTATGGTGGTTTGCCTCTTAATTTATTAATTAAGTTTAACATACCATCAATACCAAAACCAGAGATTAATAGCTCTTTTGTAGTTTTGTTTTTATGTATTCCAACACGAGCAAAAATTGTTGCGTAAATATTGTAAATAAATAGCAGAGTTCCTACCATAATTAGTGCAACACCTACAACAAATACAATACCACCAACAACACTAAATTGGTTAGTATCAGCAGGTAGTGGCCAGTAGAGTGTGTATAGTGGAGCATATTGCCAAACAAATGCCGCAATCCAAGACATTGCTGTACCGATTGTAATTAAAAGCCAAACAGCATTAGCAATTTTTACACTATATAGAGGCTTCTTTGTTAAAAAAGGCACTAAAAACATAAATGCACCAAACACTAATTGATAAGTAGAACCAAAGATACCAACTATTGGGTGAACTGTCATAATCGAGAAAAAGTGTGCAGGGTGAAAAAACATATGCGGTATAGGAGCCTTTGGACCAACTTCTACCATACGCATAATCATACCCTCAATAGCAACTAAACCAAAAAATAGAAAACTCATAACAACAGCTCTAAGTGTCACTTTTTGCAGTGCATTTAAGCTTTTATGGTCGAAGTCTGTACCATTCATTAAAGTATTCATAAAACTCATTACTTCTTACCTCCCTCTTTACATCCTTGAACTGTTAGCCATTTTTTAACAATCATTTTAGATTCGCCTGTCTTTTCGTCGTAAGCTTCAGGTCCAGAATACTCTGTAGACATAACATCGAACTCTCCATTATGGTTAAATGTCCATAAAATATCGTTAGAATCTAGTATTCCATTTACATCAGTCCCCGGATTTACTTGCATCTGCATTACCATAGAACCATCTTGTCTAAATAGACCAAAACCGTAAACTAAATCACGACTATGAATATCAAACTTAATTGTTTGCCCACACTGAACCGTAACATGTTTTGGCATATTTATCCACTTATGATTACCTACTTCAAATTCATAACTCGCATCTGGCTTAATGTGGTGTCTCATAATATCTTGCGATACCCACGGAATTGAATTGTATGTAAAAATATGGTGTCCTACACCCATAGCAACCAAAAATGCCATATATCCATAAAATGGAATCCTTACAATAGATTTAGCCTTCTCTTTTCTGGTTAAGTTATATGCAAACCAAGCGATTAACGAAATAATAAAAATCGCATAGATTGAATACGCCATCCAGTGAAAAGATAAAAGCTCTTTCGAACTA
>Ga0256829_1002163_pt1 | contig 14982 bp, 13 predicted proteins | sample 131447metaG_FD_185979 | JGI IMG/M metagenome (GOLD analysis project Ga0256829, IMG submission 185979) | Hydrothermal vent microbial communities from Lau Basin, Pacific Ocean - 131-447 | ecosystem: Environmental > Aquatic > Marine > Hydrothermal vents | place: Pacific Ocean: Lau Basin | collected...
CATTAAGGTGTACTAAATCAAGTGAACCCGTAAGGTAAAAAAGCAGACCTATGGAAGCAAAAAGAAAAATATCTCCAAATCTTGTAAACAAAAAGGCACTTACCCCAGCATCAGCAGGAACACTCTGTTCATGCCAAAAAGAGATAAGCAAGTAAGAGGCAAGCCCCATAAACTCCCAACCACTAAAGAGTGAAATCATATCTTTTGCACTGACAAGCAGAATCATCCCACCGATAAAGAAAAGCACTTTTGCATAGTATCTCGGCTGATGAGGATCTTCTTTCATGTAGTCATGTGCAAAATGAATATCTAAAAACCCTAGTCCTGTAGCGATAAGAAGCATCACTAAAGAGAGTTTGTCTATGTAGATACCAAAGGGAATGCTAAAATCACCAAGAGAGAACCAAGTCATAGGCAAATCTATAGGCATAGTGTAAGAGCTATAGAGTTTTAGCGTGATAAGAAAAAGGCTTAGACCTATAAACTCAGCACTCCAAAAAGCAAATTTTTTGTTTATCTTTGCACTCATAAAGGTAAAAAGTGCGCCAAGCATCGGAAGGAGCAGGAGTGTTATCGCTAGATTAGGCATGCTCCTCTCCTTTGAACTCATCAGGGCTTAGCACTTTAGCTATCTTGTTTGCTGCAGCAAAGATAAGCAGACCAGCAGCGGCTTCAAGGGTTGCGAGTATCATAACCATGTAAGCTAAGACTATATTTTGTGTCATGCCAAGATAGTGTGCTGTAGTTGCTAACATCATGATAACTGCATTTAAAAGCATCTCTAACGAGAAAAATATTCGTAAAAAATCTCTACTCGAACTCACTCCATAAACGCCAAGAGTAAAAAGAGCAAAGGCAAAAAGCATCTCTATTGCAAACATCTCAATCCTTAATATCTATAATCTGTTAAAACTCTCATATATGAGGCTCTTTCATATGCAGCAGGGTTTCTCGTATGTGCTAAAGAGATACTCCCTTTCATCTGCTCTATGGAGATATACTCTTTCTCCTCCATCCAAGCCTCTAGTGCTTCAAGAGTTGTTTTTATATGTCCTGCACCATTTTCCATGATAGCCGATACCATAGCCACGCTATCTGCACCACTCATCACAGCTTTTAAAATATCTTCATGATTTTTTATACCAGTAGAAGCACAGAGTGAAGAGTCTGTTTTTTTGTAGAGGATAGCAGACCAACGCAGAGTCTCACTCAAATCTTGTGAACTACTCATATGGATAGATTGCAAAGCATTTAACTCTTGGAGGTCTATATCTACATGCACAGGTTTATCAAAAAGAACAAGACCTTTTGCCCCTCGATCACTCATCTTTTTTGCCATATTTGCAGGTGCTGAGAAGATGCTATTCATCTTGACACTTACGGGGATAGTTACACTTTGAACAACTGCTTCAAGCACATCGAGATAGAGTTGCTCTACGGCTTGTGCATCTACCTCTACATCGGTAGGTATGTAAGTGATATTTAACTCTAAAGCATCAACCCCTACAGACTCTAGTTTTTTAGCATACTCTATCCAACCACCTTTTGAAACGCCATTAAGTGAAGCGATGATGGGGATAGATACATTCTCTTTAAGTTTCACAATCTCATCAAGATAGTGTTCTGACTCTAGGTTACTCAGTGTTACTTCAGGAAAATAACCAAGAGACTCTGCATAATCCTCACTCCCTTTGAATAAAAAGTGATCCATCTCATGCATCTCATGGTTAAGTTGCTCCTCAAAGATAGAGTGTAAGACAACTGCTGCTGCACCATTTGCTTCAAGCTCTTTGATAGACTCTATAGTCGCAGTGAGTGGTGAAGCTCCTACAAGAATCGGGTTCTTAAGTGCTAGTCCCATATATGTTGTTGTTAAATCCATCTTAGTTCTCCTCTTGTGGCTGCATTGAGCTCTCTAGGTTTTTATAGCGTTTGTAGTTCTCTTTGGCATGATTTCTTGCTGTTTCTAGGTATTTCTTCGCATTGTTCGCATCAAGTTTCTCTACCATTTTAAAACGAGTCTCTTGGTACATAAAGTTTTTGACATCTATCTTTGGCTCTTTATAATCCACAATCATAGGATTTTTCCCCTCACTTAAAAGTGCTGGGTTGTATCTGAAAGTCGCCCAGAGTCCAGAGTCCACTGCGAGTTTTTGATGCTCCATTCCATAGCGGAGATCATATCCATGAGCCACACAATGTGAGTATGCGATGATAATAGAAGGACCATCATAAGCTTCAGCCTCTACAAAGGCTTTGACAGTCTGTGCATCACTTGCACCCATAGCGACTCGGGCTACATAAACATCGCCGTAAGCTATCGCCATCATCGCTAAATCTTTCGGAATTTGAGGTTTTCCACCCGCTGCAAATTTGGCTACTGCACCTGTAAATGTCGCTTTACTCTGTTGTCCACCTGTATTAGAATAAACTTGTGTATCTAAGACTAAAATATTGACATTTTTACCACTTGCAAGCACATGGTCAAGCCCACCGTAACCGATGTCATAAGCCCAACCATCACCACCAATCATCCAAACAGATTTTTTCACAAGATACTCGGCAAGTTCTGTGAGTCTTTCGCTCTCTTTGCCTTTAATACTTTTGAGTTTGGCTTGAAGTTTCTTTACGCGTTCACGCTGTTTAAATATCTCAGGTTCATCCTCTTGCGTAGAGTCTAGTAGTGCATCTGTAAGCTTTTCACCCACATCTTTTTTAAGTGCGGTAAGTGTCTCTCTTGCATTGTGCGTATGGTTATCTATGGCAAGTCGAAAGCCTAGTCCAAACTCTGCATTATCTTCAAAGAGAGAGTTTGACCATGCTGGACCTCTGCCCTCACTGTTTTTTCTCCAAGGTGTCGTAGGGAGATTTCCTCCGTAGATAGAGGAACATCCAGTAGCATTTGCAACGACCATTCTATCACCGAAGAGTTGTGAGGCAAGTTTTATGTATGGTGTTTCACCACAACCTGGACATGCACCACTAAACTCAAAGAGAGGTTCTAAGAACTGTGTCTCTTTCGCTTTTTCGTGGTTGAGTTTACTTCTATCATAAGCTGGAAGTTTTGTGAAGTGTTCCCAAAGTTCTGCTCCATTCTCACGAATAGGCTCTTGTTCTACCATATTGATAGCTTTGAGGTTTGTTTGTGATTTATTTTTTGCTGGACAAACTTCGACACAAAGAGTACATCCAGTACAATCTTCCACTGCCACTTGGATAGTAAACATCTCACTCTCTTCAAAGTTTTTTCCTTTGGCTTTTGTATAGAGAAAATCATCGGGTAAATCTCTCAAGATAGTCTCCTCGACGACCTTCGAGCGAATAGCTGCATGAGGACAGACGATAACACATTTATTGCACTGGATACAAGTGTCGGGATCCCACTGTGGCACTTCAAGTGCCGTACTTCTCTTTTGGTACTGTGTTGTCCCACTCTGCCATGTGCCATCGCTTGGCATAGCTGAAACAGGTATCTCATCCCCATCTCCAGCTATAAGTTTCGCAGTGACTTCCTCTACAAATTTATCAAAATCACCTTTTATGAGTGGTCGCATCGCTTTTTTACTCTGTAGTGTTTTTGGTACTTTCACTTCATGAAGATGTTCTAAGGTGTTATCGACAGCAAAGAAGTTCATCTCTACAATCTGTTTTCCTTTTTTTCCATAAGTTTTTTCGATGGAAGCTTTTATCTTCTCTATCGCTTCCTCTCGTGGTAAAATATTTGAGATAGCGAAGAAACATGTCTGCATAACGGTGTTGATCCTTCGTCCCATATTGCTTTGTTTTGCTACTTTTGCAGCATCTATGACATAAAATTTTAACTCTTTTTCTATAATCTCCTCTTGCACTTTTTGAGGGATTTTTGAGAAGACTATATCTTTAGAAAATGGAGAGTTAAGAAGAAATGTTGCCCCTTTTTGTGCATGTTTGAGGAGGTCAAACTTCTCTAAAAAGACACTCTGATGACAGGCTACGAAATTGGCTCTTTCTATAAGGTAGCTTGATTTTATAGGCTCTTTTCCAAAACGAAGATGGGAGGTAGTCATAGAACCTGACTTGTTAGAGTCATAGACAAAGTAACCTTGTGCATAGTTTGGTGTCTCTGTTCCTATGATTTTTATAGAGTTTTTGTTTGCACCTACTGTTCCATCACTTCCAAGACCATAAAAAAGCCCTCTAAATGTCTCTTCATTAGCTACATTGAAACTCTTATCCCACTCTAAAGAGGTGTTTGTCACATCATCATATATCCCTATGGTAAAGTGATTTTTAGGTTGCTCTTTTGCAAGTTCATCAAAAACAGCTTTTGTCATAGAGGGTGTAAACTCTTTGGAAGAGAGTCCATAACGCCCACCTATGATTTTTGGCATGCCAAAGCCTAGCTTTCCCTCGACACTAAGTTCATTAAACGCACTCACTACATCAAGATAGAGTGGCTCACCGAGTGAACCTGACTCTTTTGTTCTATCTAAAACGGCTATAGATTGTGTTGTTTTTGGAAGTATAGATAAAAAATGTTTAAGTGAAAAAGGTCTGTAGAGTCTCACTTTTATAACACCGACTTTTTCGCCTTGCTCTTTAAGATACTCTACTGTCTCTTCAACTGTATCACAACTTGAACCCATAAGGATGATGATTTTTGTAGCATCCTCTGCACCAACATAGTCAAAGAGTTTGTATGCTCTCCCACTAAGTGTTGCAAATTTATCCATAGACTCTTGTAAAATATCTGGGAGTTTATCGTAGAAGATATTGACACTTTCACGCCCTTGAAAATAGACATCGGCATTTTGTGAAGTTCCACGAATAAAAGGATTATCAGGAGAGAGTGCTCGGCTCCTATGCTCATGAACCAGTTTCTCATCTATCATCTTACTCATCATTTGCATATCTATAAGTTCTATTTTACCTACTTCATGCGAAGTTCTAAAACCATCAAAAAAGTGTAAAAAAGGTATGCGAGAACGAAGAGTTGCATCTTGGGAGATAAGAGCAAAATCGTGTGCCTCTTGAGTATTTACCGAGTTAAAGAGTGCAAAACCAGTTTGACGCACACCCATCACATCACTATGATCACCAAAGATAGAGAGTGCTTGTGCTGCAAGTGAGCGAGCTGCCACATGAAAAACTGTAGGAGTAAGCTCTCCTGCGATCTTGTACATATTTGGTATCATCAGTAGTAGCCCTTGAGAGGCTGTAAAAGTTGTTGTTAATGCACCAGTTTGGAGTGATCCATGAACTGCTCCACTAGCACCTCCCTCACTCTGCATCTCCATAATCTCAGGAAGACCTCCGAAAATATTTCTCTCGCCTTTCATACTGTAAACATCACTTAACTCCGCCATTGGGCTAGAGGGGGTGATTGGATAGATAGCGATAACTTCATTTATCTTATGTGCGACTCTTGCGACTGCTTCGTTTGCATCAATAGTTATATATTTAGACATTTTTTATCCTTGTTTTTTTAGCTTTAAGTGTACTACTCATTTTAACCGTAGCATAGAGTAATGATGAGGCGATAAGTGTGAAGATGATAACAAAATCGCTAAACTCACCACTAAAAAGATTCACATCTTCTACAGGTTGTTTTAGTGCTATTGTAAGAGTATCTATGCCTCTTAAAAAGAGTGCCGAAATACTCACAAAGAGTAGAAATGCAACTGTTGCATTAAAAGGTTTTGCCTTTGCCTTTGGAAATTCAACACCTATGATAGTGATACCAAAGAGCATAAGCACCATAATCCCACCTGTATAGATGAAAATCTGAAAAAGTCCGAGCATCTTCGCATCGAGGTTGATATAGTAAAGACCTAATATAAACATCATAAGGATAAAACTTATGATAGCTGGGACACTTTTTTTTATGACTAAAGAGCCGACTGCTAGGAGTAGCACGGCACTTAAAAGAGCTATATTCATTCTAATACTCCCTTGTTAAAATCTGGCTGAGTAGTTGTTGCCTTTTTTGGCGTTTCGCCAAGTGCCTCTTTTTGCTTTGCTTCAGCCTCAGCTGCTTTTTTCTTCGCAATAAGCTCTTTTTTGACCCGAGTGGCTTCCTCCTCTTCTAAGCGAGAATCTATATAGCTTTGAGGAACATCCGTATGTACCCAAAAGTCAGTTTGATCATCATGCCAACCACCACTAAGCATATCGTAACGACCACCACTTAGGATGATGGATTTTTCAGGTTTTGTTGGACAGACATCTTCACACAGCCCACAAAATATACAGACAGAGAGATTGACTTCTGGCACGATATTTTGCTTTTTTAGAGGAAGATGTTTCATAGTTATAGCATGTGTTGGACAGATTTTATTACAACTATCACACCCAATACATGTTTTATAATCGACCCTATGTTCCCCACGATAACGCAAAGGGTTATGCATAGCTTCGTAGCGGACATCTTTGTTTGCGGGTGATGGTGTCATGAGGGATTTTGCCACCCTTAATGTTCTATTTAGAATTTTAAGTATCATTTTTTATGCTCCCATAAACCAGAGTGATTTTGCGAAGAGTACCCATGCAAGGTTGAGGAGTGCAAGGGGTACCATATATTTCCACGAAAAGGAGAGCATTTGTGCTAATGTGATGCGTGGTGTTGCCGCACGAATAGTCATCATAGCTACTGCAATACCTAACATCTTCATAAAAAAGAAGAAGTAGCTATCAAAATAAATACCTTTGTAAGCTCCTAAGAAAAGCGTAGTTGCCCCTGCAAAAACAGCCATAAATTCTGCAAACTCTGCAAGTTTGAGTAAGAAGTAGTTTGTACCACTATATTCTGTGTAAAAACCATAGACTATCTCTTGTTCTGCATCGGGAATGTTAAAAGGTGGTTGCTCTAGCAGACCTAAAAGTGCTACAAAGTATATAGCAAAAGCAGGCAAGAGTATGAGAAAACTTAGCCAAGAACTACTTGTAACTATCTCAGTTAAGTTCATCGTTCCAAAAAGCAGGGCAGGGGAGAGTGAGGCTAAGAAAAAAGTTGTCTCCATAGAGATAGACTGCGTTAAAATACGCACACCACCAAGAAAAGAGTATTTGTTATTTGAACCAAAACCTGTCAAAAAGAGTAAAAATGGCTCAATCCCTATGAGGATAACAAGTGCTAAAAGACCATAGCTACTATCAACAACGACTAATCCATCCATCCACGGAATAAATGCAGAAGGAAGCATTGCTATGATAAGAGCTAGAAGAGGCATAATAGAGAAGAGATAAGGATTTACTCCATCAGGTGTAATGCTCTCTTTTGTAAGAAGTTTACTCAAGTCAAAAAGTGTTTGATAGCTTCCTCCCTTACCATTAAAACTAGGACCTACACGCTTATGAAGAGAGGCTATAAATTTTCTAAAAAACCAAAAAAGTCCAATGGTCCAGAGCAAGACATAGAGAAGTCCCGGAAAAATAAAAGCTGCAAAAAGTGAATCTATCATCTGTCTAAATCCCCCTGACAAATATAGAGACTTCCAAAAATAAGTGGAATGTCTGAGAGCGTTCGTCCTTTAAGTAGGTGGTTGAGCATCATAGTATGGTTAAAACTCGGTGCTCGCATCTTGAGGCGGTAAGGAGATTTTGCTTTCTCCTCTGTCACAAGGTGCATAAGAACCTCGCCTCTTGCCCACTCAACACGGCTTATCGCTTCACCTTTTGGGAGTTTTTTTGGTACCTTGACCATATGGTCTTTTGTCGGATTCATCTCACCCTCAGCTACCGCTTTTTCTATGTGAAATTTTGCTTGTTTGATAATCTCTATAGACTGTTTTATATCACGAAAGAGCATCATAAACCTATCGTTAGCACTCCCACCCTCTTGTGTGATGTACTTTAAATCAAGCTCATCATAAGCAGCATAAGGTTCATCTATTCGGATGTCAGTTTTGACACCACTTGCACGAGCAACTATACCGCTGAGACCAAATTCATGCACATCCTCTTTACTTAAGATACCGACATTGTCTGAGCGGAGTTTCATCGTTGGATTTTTTACAAAGATGGCTTCCACTTCGCCAACAGTTGTATCAAACTTATCAAGAGCTTTTTGAAGTTCATCAAACATACTCATATCTAAGCCATAGCGAACACCACCTGGTTCTATAGATGCAGTGGCGATTCTTGCCCCAGAATAGGACTCTAAGAAGTCTAAGAAAAACTCTCTTGTGTCCATATTCCACATACCTAAGGTATGTAAGCCAATGTTGTTAAAAAATCCTCCAAGCCCCATAAAATGTGAGGATACTCGTGCTACTTCACCAAGTAGAACTCGCATCCATGAAGCAAAAGGAGTTATCTTTACATCTGCAATCTCTTCAACAGCCATACAGTAGCCAACCATAGAGTTGATGTTATCCATAAAGCAAAGACGCTCTACAGCGACAATAGCCCCGACAAAATCTTTTTTTGTGACTAGATGTTCTAAAGCACGCCAGACATAACCGATGTCAGGATCAATGCTTATCACCTCCTCCCCATCACAATGTACTCGCAGTCGTATTGGTCCACTTGCAGGGTGTGTAGGTCCCCAATTGAGCATGGTCTCAGAAGAGTCAGGGTCTAGTTCTATCTCATTTTCCTCCTGCTCTTTTTTAAAAGCATCTACAATCTGTTGAATGTTTTGCATCTGATTTTTTTCATGAGCACCCCAGTCAAAATCTTTTCTAAAAGGATAAACTCCTCTAAAATCTTCACTTTTAAGAATGTCCCTAAGGTCTGGATGGTGCAAAAACTCTACACCAAACATAGAAAATGCCTCTCTCTCATGCCAAGCGGCACTAGGAAATAGGGGTGTGAGTGACTCTACCTTACACTCTTCAACTTTACGAGGCAGATCTATTTTAAGCCAGAGATTGCGTTTAGTCTCTAAATCTTCAAAGAAGTAGTTTACCTCCATGATATGATCTTCTAAAAAGTCTGTAGGCGATACAGTAGAGAGAGAACGAAGTCCCTCTTTTTTGAGTGCATTTGCGAGAGTTAATAAATCATTTTTTGAATTGAGTTTTGCCTTGATCCATATCTTTTTATAGTTCTCGACATACTCACAAGAAAATTCTTCTACAATCTTTCGTAAGTTTTTCATCTAAAACTCCATCTCTTTCCAGAGTCCACCTTGACTTGCAGCACTCGGTTCGCCATTTTTAATTTTAAGTTTAACCTGCTCTAATCCCTCAATGATAGCTTCAGGTTTTGGAGGGCATCCAGCGATGAAGACATCGGCAGGCAAAATCTCTGTAGGATTTTTAATAACTGAAAGTGACTCGTTGTAGGGTCCACCATCAAAAGAACAAGCTCCCATAGCGACTACATACTTAGGATCAGGCATCTGTGCATAGGTTCTTAGAAGTGCTGGAAGTATCTTCTTGCTTACTAAACCAGTTATCATAAGAACATCAGCTTGTCTGGGCGTTGGTGTTGGGAGGTAGCCATAACGCTCCCAGTCGTAACGAGGTCCCATAGCTGCTGCCATCTCTAAAGAGCAACATCCTGTACAAAAATGTGCCATCCAGAGAGATTCACTTTTGGCATAGTCAAAAAAGTCAAGTATTTTAAGCATTGTTTTCCTTGTTTTCTTTTTGGAGTTCGTGCATTGCAAGGGTGATAGCAAACGCCATGATGAGAGCAAAAGCACTCGCCATAAGTGAAGCATGTCTATCAAGCCCAAAGACAAAGAGGGAGAAAAAAAGTCCTGTCATATCTGCAACGATGAACATAATCGCATAAACAAAAAAACCAAAGTTTGCCTTTTTTGGAGTCGATGAGGAGGCTGGAAGTCCACACTCAAAGTGTTCATTCTTTACACGACTAGGAGCATAAGGGGCTAGAGCTACTCCTAAGAAGTAGAGTAGAAAAACTCCTAAAGTAACAAAAAGAGCATAGAGAAAAAAAGTCTCTATCATTTAAGTTGCCCCATGATATTTACTGCTGCCATAGTGATAGGGTAGGAAGTTGGTGCGGCCGTGAGCTTTGGTTGTGTGGCTACTTGCATGGACATTACTCTATAGACATCAAACTTTGACTCTATGAGAGTACCGACTATATTTATCATTTCACCTGTTTCTTTTCCACCGATGATTTGACCACCGATGATAACCCCACCATTTCTCATGGCTACGAGTTTGACAAATTGCTTTTGTGCATCTGGAATAGTTTCAGGATGACGGTTAAGTCCACTAAAAGAACCAACTACTACATCAAGTCCAGCATTTTTTGCTTCCTCCTCTGTAACTCCTGCTGATGAAAATGCAACAGAGCCAAGCATAGTAGAAAAAATAGCGATAGTCCCGCTAAATCCTTTGAGATATTCTATACCATACAGAGATGTACCTGCAATTCTAGCTTCTGCTGAAGAGGTAGAGGCAAGCATCACTTTAGATGGTTCTTTGGTTATAAAATCTCGTCTAGCACTACAATCCCCGATAGCAAATATATCATGGTTTGCCGTTCTCATATATTCATCTACCCAGATGCCACCGTAGTAACCGAGGGAGATACCAACTTTCTCTGCAAGTTGGGTATTTGGTTTGTAACCAGTTGCTAGGACAATGGCATCTGCATGAATAACTTTCCCACTCTTGAGTTGCACTGCATTTGCAATGTTGTCACCATTGAGATCTAAAATCTCCTTCACCCTATCGTTACTAATATATTCAATACCAGACTCAAGTAAAATTTTCTCAGCCTCAAGTGCTACTTCACTATCAAAAGCACCTTTGAGTATATGCTTTGAGCCACCAATGACTTTTACTTTTTTTCCAGCACAAGAGAGTTCCATAGCCATCTCAATACCGATAAATCCAGTACCAATCACAACTATGTTCGTTCTATTTTCTATATAACTTTTAGTTTTATCGATGAGAGCTTTGTTCTTGGCAACAGTAAATACACCCTCAAGAGCTAAGGCATGTCGAAGAGAGTCATGAACGAAAGGCTTAGAGCCAGTAGCAAAGATGAGTTTATCAAAGTGGATAGCCTCTTTTTCAGTAAAAGCGATATTTCCTTGCAAGTCAATATCTCGAACCTCTCCTAAAAGAGTGGCGATGCCCATCTCAGCAGCAACCGCACAAGAACCTAAATCCTTTTCACTACATCCAAGAGTCTCGCCAAATATATAAGGAATAGCACAAGGAACTAACTGTTGTTCATATTCACGGACAACAAGTACCTTTTTTTGAGGGTAGTTCATTTTAGCTGTAATAGCACCTACACCACCAGCAGGTCCTCCACCAATGATTAAAATATCGCAGTTTATATTTTCCATATCATATACCTTTTATCAATTAAACTATATTCTACTCCTTTTCAACTAAAAAGTAGTAAAAAAAGTCAAAAATTAATTCAAATAAATCCATAGTATAAAACCCACAACCCAATTCCAAAAAAGCATTATTTATAGAGAGGTACTTAAATAGCTTCTTCTCCATATCTCTTTTTATAGTATTTTAAAATACCCATTTTCACTATATCATTAAATACAAACCAAACAAAGGCATATCCCCAAATATATAATGCCCATTGCCATCCAATTGCTGTCATTATATTTAAACCATACATCCCGATGAGTGTTCCACCAAGGGCTGTAACAAAAGAAGCAGAGAGTAGTTGCCATGATGGTAATGCTTTTGCAAAAAACCAATCTGAGATTCTTGTATTAAAAATTGTAAAGTGTCCAGCAACCGTTAGGTTAATAAAAAAGATGGTCTGCACAAAACCTAGATATGATTTAGAGTCCGAGATATCCACTCCAGCTGGTAAATCAGGAAAAAAGCCCGTCAATGGGTTTGATTTGAGATAAATCATAACGATATAAAAGAGTGCAAAAGAGCTAAATAACCCTGCAACACCTAACCAACTAGAGATGACAAATATACTCTTCATATTCCATCTAACAGGCTTTTCTCTCTCTTTAGTATTGTCATAAGCTATAGTCATAATAGGTATATCATTTAAGAGTGCTAAAAGAATAATCATAATAGCAGTAATAGGATAAAAATTAAATACCACAATAGCAAGGGTCATAAAGAGGAGGATTCTAATGGTTTCAGCTATTCTATATATAACATAACTACGCATTCTCTCAAATACAATTCTTGCCTCTTTTATAGCATCGACAATAACAGTCAAACCAGGTGCCATAAGTACAATATCTGCAGCAGCTCTAGCAGCATCAGTAGCACCACTCACTGCTATTCCACAGTCAGCTTTTTTAAGTGCTGGTGCATCATTGACCCCATCTCCTGTCATACCTACTATATGATCTGCCTTTTGCAGTGCATCTACTATAAAATACTTATCTTCAGGGAAAACCTGTGCGAAACCATTTGCATCTTCTATGATTTTTACTATTTCAGATTCATGTTTCTTTACACCACCCTCAGATATTGGTTTTTTATCTAGCTCTTTTTGTACCTCTTTTACGATTTTGTTTACACTTTTTTCAAGTTCTTCTTGAGAAATATCTGCATTTATCGTTTTGACAATAGCAGAGGAGAGAACTTTTGAGAGTGCAATATACTCTTTTTGACTCTCTCCTTTAAGCTCTTTTACATCCTCTATATCATCCCCAATATCTAAAAGATTTGAGATATATTTAGCGACCGCTATGTTGTCGCCTGTTATCATCTTCACAGATACAGATTTTTCATTTGCCTTTGCTATTGCCTCTTTGGAATCTTCTCTAGGTGGGTCAAAGAGTGGTATTAAACCAACAAAATGGTATTTCTTCTCATCAAGATTTTTATAGGCTACACCCAGCGTTCTAAAACCTTTTTGTGCAAAACTTTCTACCTGCTCGTAGTAGTATTCTTTGCTAACATCATCTGCATCACAAAGCTCTATAATAACTTGAGGAGCACCCTTAGTATAGGTTTCTCCTGTAGTGAAAAATCCTTCTGTTTTTTTATGAACAGGGTCAAAGGAGATAAATTTATTCATCTTCTTTTCTTTAAATTTTTCATTCAAAGTATTGAGATTAAGATACTCAAAAATAGGTTTTTCTATAGGGTCTTCATTTTCTTTTTTACTTGCAAAAGAAGCATAAAGCATAAGCTCATTTTCTGTATAGTCATTTGCGATAAAGGGTTCAGCTAAACTCATCTTGTTTTGTGTGAGAGTTCCTGTCTTGTCTGAACAGAGTATATCCATCCCAGCAGCCTCTTCTATAGCTGACAACTTCGTAACAATAGCCTCTTTTGCAGCTAAAGCTCTCGCACCTAGAGCCATAGTTACAGTAAGTACTGCAGGCATAGCAACAGGAATCGCTGAGATAGTTAAGATAAGAGAAAAGATGAGTAAATCTAGCAGTGGTTCATTCCTCTGAATGCCGACATATATGATAACACTGATAAGGACAAGCGTGATTAAAATTAAAAAGTTTCCTACTTTTATGATCATCGCTTGAAAATGACTATGCTCCTCTTTTTCAGCTTTTGCTATCAAACCTACAGTTTTTCCAAAGTATGTATTTAAAGCAGTAGCAGTTACCCTCGCTAGCATTTCACCTTGTTTAATGATAGCATTTGCATAGATTTCTTCATTTACCTCTTTATTGACTGCCAAAGACTCTCCAGTTAAAGCTGACTGATCAACTTGAAGAAACTCCTCTCCTCCAAGTAAAAGACAATCAGCAGGAACGACATCTCCACTCTTAATTTTTATAATATCATCAGGAACAAGTTCCTTAGCATCTATGTTCTTCCACTCTCCATCTCTCAACACTAATGCTTTTCTTGCCAGTTTTTTCTTTAAAACAGATATAGCACTTAATGCCTTAGACTCTTGATAAAAATCAACAAAGGCATTGACAAGTAACATAAAGAGTATAACCCCAAAATCTTCCCATCTTTTCGCAAGAAAAGAGAGAACAACAGCTACCTCTATCATCCATGGAATAGGACCCCAAAATCTTTTAAACAGACGGTGAAACCACCCCTCTTCTTTTTCGTTGATTTCATTGTAGCCATACTCATCAAGTCGTTTTTTAACCTCTTGTTCCGTTAAACCAGTTAAGGAATCTATATTTAGCTCTTGCATCTGTTAGCCTCTTATTTTTATAGAAATATTGTACCAAAAATATCTTCAAGCCTCTCTGAAAATTAGGAGTAAAATTTGGGGTTATTTATGGAGAGGCACTTATACTCCAAAAATCTTTTTTCTATTTTCCATCAATAACTGGCGTAGTTCATTTTCAGAACAGGTATAAACTTTTTCATATAAATTACTTATATTTTCACAAAACAAATCTAGCATTTTTGGATCAAAATGAGTATCCTTTTCAGATTTTAAAATTTTAAGTGCTTCGTTCATATTCATAGCTTCTTTATATGGTCTTTTTGATACTAAGGCATCGAAAACATCTATCACAGTAAAAAGCCTTGCATTCAATGGAATTTTATCACCTTTTAGCCCATCAGGATAACCAGTTCCATCAAATTTTTCATGATGGTGTAGAATAATATCTAATGCATCATTGAACCAAGGCAAGTCACCTATAAGCTCTTTTCCAAGAGTAGGATGAAGCTTCATCTCCTTCCATTCATCTTCATTTAATTTTCCATTTTTCAATAAAATATTATCAGGTATACCTATCTTGCCAATATCGTGAAGAAAAGCACCTTTTATCAATCCTTGCAACTGTTTCTGTGGTAATTTTAATTTTTGACCCAATAATGCACTCAGGAAAGATACTCTAAAATTATGTGACTCTGTTTCACTATCTCTCAGTGATGCAGCTCTTCCCATTGTTTGTGCAATTCTAATATTATATTCTAACTTTAAAAGGTCTACGCTCTTTTTTGTCGTAAGAAATTTATCAAGGGAAACACTGTTTAATATTTTTTGTAACATTTAATTATCCTATTCTAATATTTTTTTTATTATATCATATTGAACTTTCTAAAAATATCTTTTTCCAGTTCTTTCGCCATCTCAACAAGTATTTTTTCTTCTTTTAGAAGTTCTAATACCAGTTTGATTTTTAGTTTTTTT
>Ga0256829_1002164_pt1 | contig 14977 bp, 10 predicted proteins | sample 131447metaG_FD_185979 | JGI IMG/M metagenome (GOLD analysis project Ga0256829, IMG submission 185979) | Hydrothermal vent microbial communities from Lau Basin, Pacific Ocean - 131-447 | ecosystem: Environmental > Aquatic > Marine > Hydrothermal vents | place: Pacific Ocean: Lau Basin | collected...
CGAGATTTCCAATAGAATGATGTTTATGGGTAAGGAAAGGCTGGTTTGGAGCCTGAACAATTACCTGGGGCTGGCCAATCACCCCGAAGTCAGGAAAGCCGATGCAGAAGCTGCCAGGGAGTGGGGACTTGCTTATCCCATGGGCGCCCGTATGATGTCGGGGCATACAAAATACCACGAACAGTTAGAACAGCAACTGGCTTCGTTTGTGAAACGGCCGGCTGCCTATCTTTTGAATTATGGTTACCAGGGAATGGTTTCCATTATCAGTGCGCTGGTGGACAGAAACGATGTGATTGTATACGATTCGGAAGCACATGCCTGTATTATCGATGGAATGCGTTTGCATTTTGGGAAACGGTTTGTATATCCCCACAACGATATGCAGAATTTGGAGAAAGAAATGGAAAGGGCTTCGCGGCTGGTGGAAAAAACCGGTGGCGGGATTTTGTTGATTACCGAGGGCGTTTACGGTATGGCCGGCGATTTGGGTAATTTACCAGAAATTGTTGCCCTCAAGAAAAAATATAAATTTCGTATCCTTATGGATGATGCCCACGGTTTTGGGACCATGGGGCCTTCCGGTGCCGGAACGGACGAATATTTTGGTGTTCAGGATCAGGTGGATCTCTATTTTGGAACGTTTGCCAAATCCATGGCGCTCATTGGTGCTTTTGTTGCCGGTGATCCTCGGGTAATAAAATTTTTGCAATACAACATGCGTTCCCAGATTTTTGCCAAATCACTTCCTATGCCCATGGTGTTCGGCGCCATGAAACGGTTGGAAATGTTACGCGATGATCCTTCACACCGCGAAAAATTATGGACTGTTGTAAAAGTTTTGCAAAAAGGATTGCGTGAGGCAGGGCTCAATATTGGACATACGGCTTCTCCGGTTACACCGGTCATGTTGAACGGCACAATTGCCCAAGCCACCCAGATCACTTACGATTTGCGTGAGAATTTCGATATTTTTTGTTCTATGGTCGTTTATCCTGTAGTCCCCAAGGGAACGATTCTTTTACGGTTGATTCCGACGGCCGTACATACACTGGAAGATGTGGAGTACACGGTGAAAGCATTTAAAGAAGTGAAACGGAAACTGGACAATAAGGAATATTCTACGGAATTTAAAATCGCCAACGACTAAAAAGATAATTCTTTAAAGAAGTTTTTTAAGCCGGATATTTCTGTTGTCCGGCTTTTTTAATGGGTTTTTGAAACTATTTTTTAACAAATTTACCGGAAAATGTTTGTTTGCCTGTCGTAATTTTAAGAAGATAAACCCCGGGTTTTAAGGCACTTATGTTTAGTGCTTCTTCCTTTTTAATCTTTTCTTTTAGAACGGTTTCTCCCGAAAGGTTTATAACAGATACAATGGCTTGTTGCGAAAAACCGGTACAATAGATTTTATCGAAAGCGGGATTGGGATAAAACAATGCTTTTCGGATGTTTTGTTTTTTGATGCTGTTTGTTTTTTCAGGGGATAGTGCTACAGGCAGCACAACGGGTTTTCCCTGAAGGATGCGCAAATTGCGAATGATTTTGGAATGATAACCGGCAGCAGAAAACCGGAAACTGTAAGTGCCCGGGTAAATCGGGCGAAAATAGCGACCGGTTATTGAATCGGAATAAACTTGTGAATGAAGGGTATCATGATGCAGGACAAAAATCTCTACTTTTAACGGTTTTCCTGTAAGGCTGTCGGTAACAGTCCCCCGTAATCCTTCCAGCGCCTGGTGCATGTAATTCAGCAAAGACCGGTAATTGTATTCCCAATATTTGGGCAGACTGTCCGGAAGGGGCATTTTAGTATCCGACAATTCCAAAGTAAATTCCCGATCGTACTGAAAATAATTCATGTAGTCCTGACGGCCTCCGGTGATACTGTACCAGTCATATCCGTCAGTAATGCCATTGTTTAGTTCCGTAAAATAACCAGCCCGGGAGTGAGCATGAACTGTATCGGCATACTGGCGGCAAACCTCCTGCCACCAGGCATCATCCGCCGTACGTACGGCCCAGGTGTCCCAAGGATAATTGGCTACTTCTGAACCTGTATGCAGATTGCATGATAAAACGAAATGATGTTTTCGGGCAAAATGCATAAATGCTATTGTTTCCGGTTGCCAGCTGTTGCCATCGGGATGCTGGCCGGCCCGTGGGTCGGGATAATTGCGATTTAAATCTACGCCATTGGCATTGAACCGGGTAGCACCATATACGGAAGCATTTCCTGCAGCATAAGTGCCATCCGGGTTGGCCAGCGGGTTGATCCAGATATCCAGGCTGTCAATCAAATGAGTAATTTCAGGTTTTATACCATAATTGCTCAAAAGATAATCGATCAAATGCAGCATTAAAATGTAACCTGTGGTTTCATCACCGTGCATGGTAGAAGTGTACATGAATTCCGGAACGGTATCGGATGCTGCACGCAGGTGCCCAATGTGGGCAAAAAGCAAATCCCTTCCATCAACCGAATGACCGATATTTACTATTTGGCAGAGATGGGGATAATTTTTCTGAAAACTTTGCATCAGAGTTACATATTGTTCGTAGGATGGATAAAAATCCCACTTGTGGGTACTTTTGAATTTTTTCGGCAACAACTGTTGCCTTGACCATCTTTCTGAAGGGGTTGTCAAAATCCGGTAAGGAATGTCTTTTTTTAAGAAACGGTTAAAACCTGTCGTATTAGCATAAGCATAAACCGTATCGTGTCGTACTTTATCGATAGAAATAAACCGTCCCAACGTTTGTAACTGCTGCCTGCCGGTGAAAGTAAACGTAAAATATACTTCCGTGTGTTGTTGTGAATATTTTTCAGAAACCACCTGTTGTGCTTTTACAGGTTGAAAAATCAAAAAAGTTATGGCAAAAAGTAATAGTGGCAACCGTTTCATAATTGATATTCAATAATGTTATTGCCGAATATCGTTCAATAATCTTTGCAAAGCAAAATAAACGGATTTGTTTGCTTTCACCATTGGTAAACGTAAATTGTTTTTCAGGATACCTTTTATTTCCAGGGCAGCCTTTATTCCTGCCGGGTTGCCATCGGCAAACAACTGTTGTATCACCGGAAGTAACTTGTAGTGTATCTTCTGCGCTTTTTTAAATTTTTCCTGCAAAAGCAAACGGACCATTTCCGAAAATTGTGCCGGAAGCACATTGGCTACTACTGAAATGACACCTGCAGCACCCATGCTCATCAACGGAAACGTGAGGGCATCATCTCCGGAAAAGACCAAAAAGTCCTCTGGCTTTTGGCGCAAAATATCCATTACCTGTTGCATGTTTCCCGAAGCTTCTTTTATGGCCACAATGTTTTCAAAATTACGGGCAAGTTGCAGGGTGGTTTCTGCAGACAGGTTGCTTGCCGTTCGCCCGGGAACATTGTATAAAATAATGGGGACAGGGCTGGCTGCTGCAATATTTTTAAAATGGTTGTACAATCCTTTTTGATTGGGTTTGTTGTAATAAGGTGCAACGGAAAGAATGGCTTCTATGCCGTTGAAATCGGTTTTTTTTATGGTCCCGATCACGGTACGGGTGCTGTTGCCCCCCATCCCCATTACAAGGGGAACGCGGCCTCCTATGGTTTCTTTCACAAAACTCATGATGGCTTCTTTTTCATCGCAGGAAAGCGTTGCTGCTTCGCTGGTGGTCCCTAATGCCACAATGAAATCTATGTTCCCTTCAATAACATATTCCAATAGTTTTCCCAGGCTGCTGAAGTCAATGGTTCCGTAATTGTGAAACGGCGTTACGATGGCCACACCGGTTCCCTTTAGGTTGGTTTTGATTTTCATGACACAAGCTTAAGGTTCAATTGTTTAAAATATTTTTTAAATTCATTATAAAAAGTGTCATAATGCATTTCTTCACCCGGTTTCCCCAGACTAATGTCCAACAGCGGTTCTTCATTGTTAAATGTCCATCCTGCTTTTAATCTGGCTTTTATGGCTGTTGCCAGTCGGCAGCACCGCTTGTCCCTGTTTCGTGCAAAAACCAATAAAAGGTCGAAATGTTGTTCTTTCAGCCATGTTTTTAATAGTGGTTTTTCTCTTCCGAAAAGGTCAAAATCCCTTTTGTCCGTTACCAAAAGATGCATGGCTACCGGTTTGGATTCTGTTTTCCTGCCGGAAAAATAAACCAACACTTTTAGTTGAGGGTAATCTTTTAAAAAATTGCGGATAAAAATCTCCGCTTCCTGCCAGTCTTCCACACTTTCCAGACAGAAAAACATGCCCGGTTTTTTAACCTGTTCTTTAAAATAGTTATCGGCAATGTTTTTTTCATCTGTTTTTACTGCGAAATTGGCCTCTACAACCCTGCTTTCCTTCATTCCTTTAAAAATATTATTTCCCGCTTTTTTTTGAGACGATGTAAAATTAACAAGAATTTGGATTGCTTCCTGAAATTTTTTGCCTTTGTTTTCCATCTGTTGGTCTGTTAAATGGGTGTGTTGGTCGATTATTTTTCAATAATTGAAATAAAAAGGCTGTTACTGTTGTCAAAAAAGCAAATAATCAAAATCTTATAAAAATGAAAAAATTAGGAGTCATTATCATTGCATTACTGTTCGCCGGACTGGGGACGGTCAATGCACAGCAACACAAAAATGTGCCTGCGCACAACTATTTTACTCAAACTGTTTTGCCTTTTATAGAGCAACAACAGAAAAACCTTGAATTGGCCCTTACCAATTCCGAAAGGGCAACACTAAACGAAATCAGACAGGAGATGGTTGCTTTTCGTGAGCAGGGTGTCCAAATGAGGAAATCTATGCAGGGGAAATTTAATCCGCAGGCAAGGGAAAACCGCAAGGCACAATTTGAGGCTATTGTTGCCAAAGCCCGTAAATTGGTAAATGCCCATCCACAGGCAGCAGCAGCCTATAAAAAAGCCATCGAAAACGAGTTGGCCAAATGGAAAGAACACATGATGGGAATGAACCGGGGATATGGAAATTATAACGGTCGTGGCCAGCGTATGAATTTTGCTTCCAGACCGGGGTTACAAAGGCTAAGTGATCCGGCTGTGGGTTTGCTTATGGATGCACGCGTTATGGGAAACAGGATGATGCATAAAGCTTGGGGAATGAAAGCTCGTTACGGAATGCGGGGAAATCAGGGGAGAATGGGAAGATATGCCATGGAACACAGGAACGGCTTCCCGCGTGCTGCCATGATGGCCATGCATAACCCTCAGGTCAGGGCACAGATAAAAGCATACGTCCAAAAGAATGTCCTTCCTGTAATTCGTACTGAAAGAGAATTGTTTGATAAATATTTGTCTAAAAAAGAAAAAAAGGCCATAGCCAATGCACGGGCAACCATGCAAGCCCAAAGAGAAAGGATAATGCAAATGCGGAAATCAGGTGCCAAACCTTCTGATTCGGCACGCCTTGCCACGCAATTAAAAATGGAAGAGAACCGCATTGCCATGCAGCAGATTGTACTAAAACATTATGGTGAATTACAGAAAGTCATGGCCCCCATTAAAGAAAAAATACCACAGTGGCGTAACGGCATCCGAAAAATAATCATCCAACAAATAGTTGAACAGCAAATGAAGCAAGCCCCCAAAAAATTCGGAGCTGCAAAAGCAATGTTAAGAGATAAAGGGGATATCAGGTTTCTGCTTTTTGATCCCCTGCATCCCGAAAATAACGGGTTTATGCAGCCTTTTAATGGATTCGGAAGAAAATAATATCAAATCTTATTGGAAAAAACCAGCCCGGGGAAGAGGCTGGTTTTTTTTGTTAATGCCTGGTCGCCCTGTCATGTTGCAAACGATTGTTTTCCCGGAATCTTTGGAAAAGTTTGGCCTTTTTAAAGAAGGCGTTTTTGTTTCCTCCTGCTGAATGTGTTTGGCTGTTTCGCGGAATTGCTGTACTTTCGGGCTTTCTAAAAATTTCAAAATGGCAAGAAAACCGCATCTCAGTTTTTGGCAAATATGGAATATGAGTGTGGGGTTTTTCGGAATACAGTTTGGCTTTGCTTTGCAAAATGCCAACGTAAGCCGGATTTTCCAGACACTTGGCGCTGACATTGGCAATTTGTCTATTTTATGGGTGGCTGCTCCCGTAACAGGACTGATTGTCCAACCCATTATCGGACATTACAGTGATAATACCTGGGGACGCCTTGGCAGGCGGAGGCCTTATTTTCTGGCCGGGGCATTACTTGCCTCGATGGCATTGCTTCTCATGCCCAATTCACACGTGTTGTGGATGGCTGCCGGCATGCTTTGGATTTTGGATGCTTCCATCAATATTTCCATGGAACCCTTTCGTGCATTTGTGGGGGATATGCTGCCCGAAGAACAACGTACACAAGGATTTGCCATGCAGAGCTTTTTTATAGGAACAGGAGCAGTCATAGCCAGTGTATTGCCTTGGGTTATGACTAATTGGCTGAACATTAGTAATACAGCACCTGAAGGGGTTATTCCCCCTTCGGTAAAATGGTCTTTTTATATTGGCGGGGCTATTTATTTTACGGCAGTTTTGTGGACTATTATCACCACAAAAGAATATCCTCCTGAAATGTTAAAAGCTTTTGATGAGGAAGAAGAAAAACGTAAGAATGTGTCTGTTACCACAGCTCCCGATAGCATTAACCACAGGCAGAAAGGCAGGAAACAATCCATCAACGGTATTATTTGGTTGTTGATAGGCGTCTTAATGACCTTTTGGTTTTATGAAGACAGGCTGACCAAGGATTTATATGTGCTTTCTTTTGGTTTAGCGGCTTTGGGCATACTTATGCTCGTCTCCGGGACAATGCAGCTGAAAGGTAAAAACCAGGTGGCGTTGGTGGTAATCATGAACGATATGTTCGGTATGCCCAAAACCATGCTGCAGCTCGCTTTTGTACAATTTTTTAGTTGGTTTGCCCTTTTTTCCATGTGGATTTATACCACTCCGGCCGTTACCGAATATGTGTTTCATACGACGAATACTACTTCAGCAGCATATAACAACGGCGCAGACTGGGTTTCCATTCTGTTTGCCGTTTACAACGGGTTTGCTGCTATTGTGGCCTGGTTGTTAACGCCATTGGCCAAAGCTACAAGCCGAAAGTCGGCACATGCTATATCATTGCTTCTCGGCGGTTTGGGATTGTTTTCCATCTATTTTATTCATAACCAATATCTTTTGCTGATATCCATGCTGGGGGTGGGGGTGGCCTGGGCCAGTATTCTTTCCATCCCTTATGCTATTCTTACCAATGCCCTTCCTCATGATAAAATGGGGATTTACATGGGTATTTTCAACTACTTCATTGTTATTCCTCAGATTGTGGCGGCGGCCATTCTCGGTTTTTTCCTGGAAAAGTTCTTCCACAGCGAAGCCATTTACGCCATGATCATTGGCGGTATTTCCATGTTGCTTGCCTCGGTTTTGATCTTGTTTGTGAAAGATAAAGGCTGACAGGATGCGGGTTCGGGATGCTTATGTGGATTTGCCGGATGTCCGGCTGTTTACCAGGATGCTTCTGCCTGTTAACGGAGAGGCGGATACGGGGCTGCCGGTGGCCGTTTTTCTGCACGAAGGACTGGGTTCGGTAAGCCAGTGGAAAGATTTTCCCGAAAGGTTTGTACGCGCATGCGGCCTGCCAGTGTTGCTTTACGACCGTTTGGGTTATGGAAAATCTTCGCCCCGTTTGGAAGAACGAAGGCTGGATTATCTCCATCGGGAAGAAGAACTTCTCAGTGACCTTATCGGGAAATTATCCCTGAAAAAATATTACCTGCTTGGACACAGCGAAGGCGGATCGCTTGCCTTGATCCATGCTGCCCGACATCCGTCAGGACTGTTAAAAGTGATTACATTATCGGCCAATACACAGGAGGAACCGTGTATTACACCTGAAATTGAGAAAGTTAGAATAGAATATGAAAAACCGGGCTCCAAACTAAAAAAAGCCTTGCAAAAATATCATGGCATACATTGCGATGAGGTTTTTTATGCATGGTGCGATACCTGGACAGCCGGTTTTTTCCAAAGCTGGAACATTAAAAAGGAATTAAAACTGATTCAGGTGCCGGTGCTTGCTTTTCATGGCCGTAACGATCAGTACACCAGTTTGCAACAGGTTGAAAATATTCGTCAGCTGGTTCCGGGGCAAAAAGAAATTCATGTTTTGGATCATTGTAGTCACCATCCTCATTTTGACTATCCGGCAAAAGTGGTAGAGGTTATCTGCCACTTTATCGGATAAAAGCCGGTGTTCTATTTTTTATGTTTTGGAAGCCAGGTATGACGAAATTTACAGTTTAAATATTCAGGTTTGATTTTAATAAAGGTTTGCTGTGCTTTTTCGTTTATCCAGTTATCAATGGCTTTACGTTGTTTGGCCTGCAGCGCCCATTGTGCTATTCGTGGATAATCTTCTTTCAGGTTGGCACGGTGGGGAGGGATGCGCTTTGCCAGATAAAGCAACCTGTATGCCTCTTTTTGGTTAGCGGTTTTGAATGGTACCGGATTTGAAATCTCACCCGGTTTCAGTTTGTTTACAATAAACGATACCTGCGGACTGAGCTGTTCGCCTTCAAATTCAGTGCCTCCGGTTTGAGGATTGATCAGATAACCGCCATTATTTTTGTTTTTGCCTTGTGAATATTCTTCAACGGCTTTGTCAAAAGTAATGGAATCTTCCCGGATTTCTTTGACTATGGTATCCAGTTTTAACCGTGCTTTTTCCAAAGCGAGGGGTGATACTTTCGGAATGAGCAGAATATGGCGAACGTTGATGTAATCGCCTTTGCGGGCAATCATTTGAATAATATGGTATCCTGCTTTTGTTTTTACAACCCCTGAAATCTGTCCCGGTTTCAACTTGTAGGCAGCAGCTTCAAATGCGGGATACAATTGGCCCCGCCCATAGAAGCCCAGTTCTCCGCCATTTTTTGCCGAACCCGGATCTTCCGAATATAAAATGGCCATGGTGGAAAAACTGGCACCATTCAAAATACGTTTTCGCAACTGCAGCAGCTCTTTTTTAATCCGCAGTATCTCTGCCAGGCTCACCGGAGGTGCCCGTACAATCTGTCGGAGAACATACTCTGTTTTGATCATTGGAATACTGTCCTTGGGCAAAGAATTATAATATGAACGAATTTCGGAAGGGGTAACGGTAATGTTACTGATAATTTTTTGTTGTACCTGTTGTGCCAGCATTTGGTCTTTCACTATGTTGCGAATTTCCGATTTGATTTCGGAAATGGACTTTCCATAGTATTTTTCCAGTTTTTCCTGGCTGCCAAACTGATTGATAAATCCGGAAAGCCTTCTGTCAAGTTCTGCGTTTACCTGTGCTTTGTCTACGGTAATGCTGTCTACTTCCGCCTGGGCAACCATAAGCTTTTGATAAAGCAGACTTTCCAGGATTTGGCATTTCATGCTTTTTTCGGTTCCTTCAATGTCACCCTGCATACGAAAACTCAAATACTGGTTCTCAATGTCCGACTGTAGGATTAAAGTATTGCCTACTACGGCAACTACCTGGTCAATTACTTTTCCTTTGGGAATGGCTGTAGTGTCATTCTTCTGGGCTGTAGCCGAAAAAGGGGTTGCAAAAAGCAAGATGGCTGCCAATAGTGCCCATTGCGTTGAAAAGATTGTCCTGAAAAATTTTTGTTTTGCAAGTCTCATGTTCATGTTAATAAATTTCAAATTTCTTATGTTTTTCCGCTTGTTTGAAAATACCTGCCCTCAGTTGCCGGATCATGTCTGTTTTTCTTTTATTCAGAATGATCTGCCGGATAAAACGGGCTTCCATAACTTCAGGGGAAATCTCATCTTTAATTTTAAAGTTGACAAATTTAACAATATAAAATTTGTTGTTGTCCTTTAGCCGTATAATACGGTGATTTTTCAGGTAAATACCCTGATTATATGTCTCAATGGGAATTATTTTCAAAACCTGGTTAAATGGTAACCATCTGTTGGTATCCATAAAGTATGATTCTGCCATTGTCGGTGCATAATTTTCCAGCGAATCCATTAAAATGCTGTCCGGCAGATGAAACATACCCCAGAAAACCCTTTCTAATTGCGGGCTGTCTTCACGTTTAAGATTGATAATGGCATAAATGACCTTGACAATATTTTCTTTTAACTGGAAATCTTTCAAATGATTTTTATAGTATTTATCAATTTGTTTCTTTGTCACAACCGTATCCATATTTTGCCTGACATATTCGGTTTCATATTGATAAATAATAAGAGAATTGCGATATTCTTCCAGTCGTTTTTTAAAATTAAGCATGTCTTCGGGCAGATTTTTTTCTGCCTGCTGAAGCAATAATTGGGTGTGTACCCATTTGTTGATATAGCTTTGGCAAAAGAGCAGGCTGTCGTGCGGGCTGATGCCTTGAGGGATGATGGTTTTCAGATCATTTACATAGAGATATTTATCACCCACCCTCGCCAATGGGGCATTGATTCCTTTTTTTTGCTGCCGGCATCCGGACAACCCTGTGCCGGCAAGAATTGCCAAAAGCAGTAATAATCCAAACATCTTGATGGACAGTTCCTTCCCTTTTGGGAAAAAGATATTGAATGCCGGCAGCCTCATGATTGTTTTTTGTTGTGATATTTTATAAGTTTATCCAATACTTTTTTATTGATTTTTACCGGAAACTTCTTCCGGAGTTGTTGTACCCATCGTTTTTCCAATAAATTCTGATAATCGGAGGTAACGAGTCCGCGGGACTGTTCAAATGACATTATGCCGGGCGGAATGATTTTTTTTATAAAAATGATGCTAACTTTATTCCCAACATTTGAAAAGACCGGTTTGGACAGCCCTGTTTTCCACCGGATACTGTCCAACAGCCTGTTATCGCCTTTCTGAAAAATTCCGCTGTTGGCTTCCAGCCCTCTTACTTTTGTCTGGTGATGGTTGATGGCCTGAAGAAGATGAGTCTTGTCTTTGTTATGCCTGAGCAATGCTTCCAGAGAGCTCAAGGAAGACCGTGGGCAGGTAAAAATAATGACCCGGGCTTCCCTGCCATGTTCGTATTGAGAACGGTGTTTCTTATAAAAATTTTTCAGCCCGACCGTATCCTTAATGGCTTTTGTCCACACCATTTTGTTTTCCAGGTTAAAAAGTAAAATGCCGTCATGGTATTCTTTCATGAGGGCTTTAAAAACGGGATAAAAGTCTTCGAGATGGGCGTTTTCATATTGCAGGCAGTTTTGGTTGACAAACTGCTGAAAAAGGCTGTTCAGCATAAAGTTTTTATTCTTGTATGACCCTTCGTTTTGATGCTGTTCAACGTATCTGGCAAAATCTTTCTGGACATAAATCTTCGGTTTTGTTTTGCCGATTTTCATGAGAACATGGTTCCATTTTCCATGCAGGCTGTCTGCATGAAATGTTCCTGCAGAGAGCGTAGAGGCCAATGCCCGGATAATGGCATTTTGGGCTTCAGGATATACTTTGAGCCCATTTTCTTTTTTGATTTTTGACAAAACAGCTTCTTTACTGATTTTCGCTCTTTGATCCCGGGCTACGCGTGCCCTTAAAACAGGTTCTTCCTGTTTAAAACTGCCCGGTTTTTTATCGCTTAAAAGTTTTATGATGTGAAAGCCGTATATGGTTTGAAAGGGTTTGGAAATTTGTCCGGGTTTCATGTTGTCGATATGTTCTACAAACTGAGGAACGATGCGTCCCGAAGTGAACTTTGGCAATTTGCCGCCATTGCTGGCCGATCCGAGGTCTTCCGAATATTTTTTGGCGGCTTCTTCAAAAGGCATACCTGCTTTGATCTTTTTGTAGATGTTTTGAATTTTTTTTGCTTTGGCTGCCGAGTCGGCAGGGGTATATCCTGGTTTAAGTGCCACAAAAATCTGTTCTACCTGAGCTATTCCCATGGCAGGCCTTTTGTCTGTAACTTTGATCAAATGGTATCCGTATCTGGTACGTACAGGCTCTGAAACACTGTCTACCGGCGTGTTATAAGCAGCTGATTCAAAAGGGTAAACCATGTCAAAAACGGTGAAATAGCCTAAATCACCGTGGTTACCCTGATGTGCCCTTTGCTTTCCCGGAATGGCCGGCTGGTTTCTTGCCGAAGGATCTTCAGAATATTTTTCTGCAGCTTTGGCAAAGCTTAACCCGTGCAGGATTTCAGATCTTATTTTGGTGATTCTGTCCCATGCCTTTAACGTATCGGCCGGGCTGGCATCAGGACTGACCCGTATGAGAATGTGGCTGGCCCGGATATCATATTTCATGCGGTGATAGGCTTCCCTGATAAGTGAATCCGTAACTTTTTTATCAGTGAAATAAGGTCGGGCCAATTGTTTCCGGTAGCCCTGCAGTTCCCTTTTAAAAGCAGCGGAAGTATCCATTTTTAACCTTTCAGCTTCCAACACCTTTAGTCTGAAGTTGATATAAAGTTGCAGGTAATTTTTTAAACTGGTTGTATCTTGCCCTATGGTGCCGTTTTTCTGATATATTTTCATGAATTCTCCGGCAGTAATTTTTTGCCCGTCAATGTTGAGCAGTTCTTTTTTCATTAAACTCTTCTGAGCGTGAAGCCGGGGGACAAGAAAAATAAAAATTGCAAGAATCCAGACTTTTTTCATATTTACAAGGTTATTTATCCTTTTCTACTGTAATTGGGTGCTTCACGGGTAATGGTAATGTCGTGCGGGTGGCTTTCTGCCACGCCGGCAGCAGTGATTTTAATGAATTTTGCTTTTTGCAGGTCGCTAATGTTGCGAGAGCCGGTATAACCCATTCCTGCACGCAATCCGCCAATCATTTGCAAAATAACTTCCGACAGGGTGCCTTTGTAAGGGACACGCCCAACAATGCCTTCTGGCACAAGCTTTTTGATATCATCTTCCGCATCTTGAAAATAGCGGTCTTTTGATCCTTGTTGCATGGCTTCTACTGACCCCATGCCACGGTATGATTTGTATTTACGTCCGTCAAAAATAATGGCTTCCCCCGGTGATTCATCTACTCCTGCAAACAAAGAACCGGCCATGATACTGTCTGCCCCGGCTGCAATGGCTTTTACAATGTCGCCAGTGTAACGGATGCCCCCATCGGCAATAACCGGCACATTACTACCTTTCAGTGCCTTTGCTACGTTGTATACAGCCGTCAGTTGCGGGACTCCTACGCCGGCTACCACACGGGTTGTACAAATGGACCCCGGGCCGATACCTACCTTGATGGCATCGGCGCCTGCTGCCAGCAAATCCAGGGCTGCTTCGCGGGTTGCCACATTGCCTACCACCAATTCAATTTCCGGATATTTTTTCTTGACCTGCCTGGCCATTTGAAGAACACCTTCCGAATGCCCGTGTGCAGTGTCCACCACAATGGCATCCGCACCAGCATCCACCAATGCAGCTACCCGTTGCATGGTGTCGGAAGCGATGCCCACGGCAGCAGCAACCCGTAATCTGCCATGGCTGTCTTTACAGCTATTGGGATGTGCTTTGATTTTTATGATGTCTTTGTAAGTTATTAATCCTACCAGTTTATAATCGTTGTTGACCACCGGCAGTTTTTCAATTTTAAATTCCTGCAGGATCTGGGCAGCTTCTTCGAAATTGGTAAATTCGGTGGTGGTGATCAGGTTCTCTTTGGTCATAACCTGTTGAATAGGTTTGTCCAATTCTTTTTCAAATCGAAGGTCTCGATTAGTAACGATGCCTACGAGTTTGTTTTTTCTGTCTACCACCGGAATGCCGCCGATACTAAACTCATGCATCATGTTCAGGGCATCGATCACCCGTGCATTGGCACTCAGGGTTACGGGGTTAAGGATCATGCCGTTTTCGGCACGTTTCACTTTTTTAACCTCGATGGCCTGGTTTTCGATGCTCATGTTTTTGTGAATGACCCCGATACCACCTTCCTGGGCCATGGCGATAGCCATTTTAGATTCGGTAACCGTGTCCATGGCGGCCGAAACAATAGGTATTTTTAGTTCTATATTTCTGGAAAAGTGTGTATTAAGGTTGGTTTCTCTTGGTAAAACCGTCGAATGAGCAGGGACAAGAAGTACATCGTCATAGGTGAGTCCTTCGCCTAAAAATTTTTTATTTTCCATGGCCGTGGAGAAAATTTAAAGTTTATGCAAAACTATCAAAAATCCGTTATCCGTCCTCATCCTTTTTTTTGAGTAATTCTTTTTAACAAGTTTTAACGGGTGGTTGAATTTGAAATACGAGGGGAATGGATGTGTTGCCCAATTGCTAAAATAAATATCTTTGTTGTATGGAGAGACTTACTCTTTTTGCCGAAATTCTGTTACCTCTTCCCGTTCCCGGAACTTTTACTTATCGGGTACCCTTCGCCTTGAATGAGAAAATAAAGGTGGGACAACGGGTGACTGTCCAGTTTGGCAAACGTCGTGTTTATGCCGGTTTGGTGCTGGCATTGCACCAGCGTCCCCCGCAAAAAGGAATTCCCAAGTACATCCTGTCGGTTTTGGATGAAAAACCGCTGGTGAATGAGTTGCAATTCCGGTTTTGGAAATGGATATCCGATTATTACATGAGTACGCTGGGAGAGGTTATGAGTGTGGCATTGCCTTCGGCATTCAGGTTAAGCAGCGAATCGAAAGTAGTGCTGGCGCCGGACTTTGTTCCCGACAGGGAAACCCTCAACGAATCAGAATACCGATTGACGGAAGCACTGTTGCAGAAAAACAGTCTGACCATTGGTGAAGTAGCGAAATTTGTAGGGTATCAAAAAGTTTTACCGTTGTTAAAAACAATGATCGAACGACGGCTGATTGCTATGGAAGAAGAACTTAAACAGCAGTATAAACCTAAAAAGACAAAAATGATAAGGCTGGTGCCCGGTTACTTTGAAGAGGCAGCCATGCAGGATCTTATGGACCGGCTGGGCAAAAAAGCGCACAAACAGCTGGAACTGGTCATGGGGTTTATTTCCTTGTCGGGATTTCCGCCGAAAAAGGATTTTGCCAT
>Ga0256829_1002165_pt1 | contig 14976 bp, 14 predicted proteins | sample 131447metaG_FD_185979 | JGI IMG/M metagenome (GOLD analysis project Ga0256829, IMG submission 185979) | Hydrothermal vent microbial communities from Lau Basin, Pacific Ocean - 131-447 | ecosystem: Environmental > Aquatic > Marine > Hydrothermal vents | place: Pacific Ocean: Lau Basin | collected...
GTACCAAGCAGCTTCATAGTGAATGTCTGAGACGTCTCATCTTATGCACTATCGGGGAGTGAAATGTAGCACTCCTGCATACTGCGTCCCTTTGACACGTTATTTTCCCTTTAGCCGTGAAATGGATGAAAACTTTTTCATTGGTTTCTGTCCGAATGAAAGTGGTAATCATATTATATAGTAACTATATATCTCTTTCTAGTGATAGGAGCAATCGGCGCCGGAATAGAGTTCCTTTCAATTGTGGGTGCCGGGATCATTGCTGGTCTTCTGGGATCACTGACGGGTCTTGGTGGTGGTACAGTGCTTGTTCCGGTACTCACGCTGTTTTACGGGATTCCCATAATCTTTGCAACCGGGGCTAGCCTCATTTCGACCATCGCCACATCGGCTGGTTCCGCCTCGGCATATGTTAAGCAGCGGATAGCTAATGTTAAGATAGGTATCGGTCTCGAGATAGCCACGACCCTTGGTGCAATTGTCGGCTCTCTAACTCTTGTTTATGTCCGTAGAAGTGGTTTCATCTGGATCATATTTGTTGTGTTTGGTGTAGTCATGTTAAGTTCTCTGGTGCCTACTATACAGAGAACTGCCAAGGAAATTCCGCCTCTTATGAAGCCGGACTGGACCACGAGATTCTTTCAGCTCTCTGGGAGCTACTACGATTCTAAGATCTCTAAGAAGGTGGACTACAACGGGATCAGATGGTGGATGGGTGAGATCGTCATGTTCTTTGCCGGCGTGATATCTGGTCTTCTCGGAATAGGTAGTGGTGCGATGAAAGTGGTTGGGATGGACTGGGCTATGAATCTTCCCATGAAGGTGACAACCACAACGAGCAACTTTATGATCGGTATAACAGCAGCGACGGGTAGTTCCATCTACTGGTTTCAAGGATATATACAACCGTTCATTGCTGCAGCCACCGCGATCGGCGTAATAATCGGATCTTTTTTTGGTACCAAAATTCTCGTAAGAATTACTAACACGAACATACGGTGGATATTTTTTTGGGTTCTAGCTTTCCTTGGATTTGATATGCTGCTCAAGGGATTTTACATGGAGAGAATAATATCAATAAGCATTTCAGAGCAGTTCGGGCTATCTGTTGTGATATCTATCATCATGCTCCTTGGATTGATCACCTATTTCAGAGGCAAGAGGAGGCTATCGCGTGGTTAGATCCTACAACGATATAGTTAGCAAAGTCCTTCGTGGGGGCGTCGTTGCAAGTCTCGTATCCATTGTTGCTGGGATTGTCCTGATATTCATATATGGCAGGGCAGATGGCTTCACCATATCTACACTGGCAAACGTGAGAGAACCTTTCGCTCAGCAGTTAAGATCTTCTTTGCTGCTACCTTCCAATTTTCTTTCTGGTATGATCCATCTTGATGGTGCCTATTTTATTTCCGTTGGTTTATGGATTCTCGTATTTACCCCTATAACAGTCGTGGTAATATCTCTGTTCGAATTCGCGGAGAGGAAGAATATCAGGTATGTAGTCATGTCCATAATAGTGCTGGTTAACCTGTTCGTAGCCATGTTTGTGATCAGATAGCACCTGAGGCAGATGTTTTTTAAGGGTTATTTCAATAGGGAACCACATGTTCAGAGAAGATCTGCTTCTGGGAAAGGTGGCGATCATAACGGGAGGAGGTACTGGTCTTGGCAAGTCCATGGCCAGACGCTTCGCCGTTCTCGGGGCAGATGTTGCCATTGTTAGCAGAAACAAGGAACATCTGGAATCTACGATGAATGAACTGAAGGATGAGGGTTACAGCATATCGTACAGACAGTGTGATATCAGGGATCCAGAGCAGATCGAGGAGGCTGTTGACTCTATCATCGATGAATTTGGCAAGGTGGATATTCTCGTAAACAATGCAGCAGGCAATTTCGTGAGCAAGACAGAAATGCTCTCACCCAAGGCATTCGACACGATCCTAAAAATAACACTGAATGGAACTGTCTATTTCACACTGGAAATGGGAAAGAGGTGGATCAATTCAGGTAGCAAGGGAACGATCCTGAATATGATTGCCACCTATGCGTGGACGGGATCAGCTTACGTTGTGCCATCCGCCACTGCAAAGGCTGGTGTTCTAGCACTCACCAGATCCCTCGCCGTTGAATGGGGGCCCAAAGGGATCAGAACGGTGGCCATAGCACCAGGTCCCTTCCCCACGGGCGGTTCAACCAAGAGGCTGCTTCCGTCTGAGGATATGCTTGATCTCCTTGTAAGCAGAAATCCCTCGAAGAGACTCGGCACACATGCGGAACTGGCGAATCTCGCTGCGTTTCTTGTATCTGATGAAGCATCGTTTATAAACGGTGAGGTTATCACAATAGACGGAGGAGAGTGGCTCGGTGGGGCTGGGCAGTTCAACATGCTTTCAAGCCTGACTGAGGATGCCTGGGAAGAGATGCGAAGGAGGCGCTGAGCTCCATACCAATTTTTTTCAGCAACTACCTTTATGCTCCAACCTCCCAATGCAATGAAAACCTGAAAAAATACATGTAATCGAAAGCCGGAGGCAAAATCTATTTAGATCTTAGATCTTCCGAACCAACCTTTTTTCCTATCAAGATCCTCATCCAGTTGCCGAATGAGTTCCCTTTGCCTTGTTGTGAGTTTTTTGGGAACGGAAATATTAATCTTCACGTAGAGGTCACCGTTGCCATTTCTGCGCATGTGATGCATACCTGCTCCTTTCAGTTTCAGATACTCCCCCGGCTGTGTTCCCGCCGGAACCTGCAGAGTGTATCGTTCCTTGAAGAGATTGATCTCAAGTTCCGTTCCCAGTGCCGCCTGGGGGAAGGTTATCTCTTTCTGCACATAGAGGTCATCACCCTCACGCCTGATGCCAGGTTCATCTGCAACATCCAGTATTATAAAGAGGTCTCCAACCGATCTCCCATGAGACTGGCCTTTACCGCGGTATCGCATCTTTAAGTTGGAAGGTGCACCCTTGGGAATCTTAACCTCGAGTGTTTCTCTTATGGTTACGGTACCGGTTCCCTTGCAAACAGAGCAAACCTTCTCCGGTACCCTTCCGGATCCACCACAGTCTCTGCACACGGTGACAGATACCATGCGGAAGAAACCCTGACCCTGAACAATTCGCTGTTGACCGGTGCCACCACAGGTTTTACACACATTGGTTCTACCATTTTCCGCTCCGGTGCCACCACAGGCATCGCAGGTTTTGTTTCGCCTGTACTTTACAATCTTCGTTTTACCATAAAATGCATCTTCAAGAGAGACCCGGATCCTGATCGCTATATCCAGATCTGCCCGTTCGTTTCTGAAACCGGAGAAGAACTGGGATCCAAAATCAGATCCGCCGAATATTCTGCTGAATATATCTTCGAAATCAGAAAAATGAGTGAAGTCCTGCCAGTTGAAGTCACTCCTTCCCGGACCGAATTCAACTGAACCGGTCTGGTCGTACATCTTCTTTTTCTGTGGATCAGAGAGTACCTCATATGCCTCACTGATCTCCTTGAACTTTTCCTCCAGAGCCTTCCGATCTTTCTCGTTGGCGTTGGGATTCGCATCAGGATGGTACTTTCTGGCAAGTTTTCTGAACGCCGATTTTATCTCTTCTGGAGATGCATCCTTGGAAACGCCGAGTACCTGATAGTAGTCCTTGGACATCTTGCCCACATAGCTCTAGGAGGATTTCTCACTTTCTTCTTTGTTCTCAGAATCCTTATTCTGGGAATCTTCTTCCGGTTCTTCGATCGTCACCTCTTCTGCATCAGCAGTTGTGGAAGTCTCTGACGCCTGAGATGCCTGAGATGCGGTCGCCGTATTTTCGGAACCCGCTGCCTGATAAATCTTCGCGCCCGCATCCTGCACTTTCTTGCTGAGTTTTTCAACGGCTTCTTTTATCTTGGACAGATCCTTTGAATCGATAGCCTCTCTTGTTTTCTTTATCTCTTCCTTAATCTCGTCCTTGGTTTTTGAGTCGATCTTGTCTCCCGCCTCGTTTAGTGTTTTTTCTGTGGTGTATATGAGGCTTTCTGCAACGTTTATCTGTTCAATAAGTTCGCGCTTCTTCTTGTCCTCCTCAGCGAACTTCTGTGCTTCCTGCTTCATGCGCTCGATCTCTTCTTTGGAGAGCTTATTCGTGGCGGTTATTGTGATCCCTTGCTTTTTGCCGGTTCCCTTGTCGACCGCCGATACGTTTATGATACCGTTGGCATCAATATCGAACGTAACCTCTATCTGTGGAACTCCTCTTGGTGCCGGTGGAATGCCCACAAGATTGAACATTCCCAGTGAAATGTTATCAGCCGCCATTGGGCGCTCTCCCTGAACCACATGAATCGTAACAGCGGTCTGCATATCCGCGGCGGTTGTAAATATCTGCGATTTTTTTGTCGGTATTGTGGTATTGGCAGGAATAATGGGGGCAACAATACCTCCCTGAGTCTCCACCCCAAGTGTAAGCGGCGTGACATCAAGAAGAACAATATCCTTGATCTCACCGCTGATTACGGCCCCCTGGAGTGCAGCTCCAATTGCGACACACTCCATCGGGTCAACACCACCTTCAACCTTCTTTCCGAAGTAGTCCTCAATGTATTTTCTCACAAGGGGAATTCTGGTGGGCCCACCTACAAGAATGATCTTTGTGAGGTCATCCTTCGTCAGCTTTGCGGCTTTCAACGCAGTTTCAAGAGGCTCCTTTGATCTCTCGATGATCGGTCTGATCAACTCTTCAAATTTGCTCCTATGAAGCGTGTACTGGAGATGCTTTGGGCCATCCTTGCCCTGCGTTATGTAGGGAATGTTTATTTCTGTGGTCATGGTGCTCGAAAGCTCAATCTTAGCTTTTTCAGCAGCATCCCTCAGCCTTATGTAGGCATTTCTGTCTTCACTGAGGTCAACTCCTTCCTTGGACTTGAAATCGTCCATTAGAAACTTAACGAGAGCTTCATCCATATCGGTTCCACCAAGGTGGGTATCTCCTGACGTTGAAAGCACCTGAAATACTCCATCACCAAAATCCATGACCGTTACATCGAGAGTACCTCCACCAAGATCATACACCAGAATCTTCTGTGATTCCTGAAGCTTGTCGATGCCGTATGACAGTGATGCTGCAGTGGGTTCATTGATTATCCTTTTTACGTCAAGACCGGCAATTATGCCCGCATCCTTGGTAGCCTGCCTCTGATTATCGTCAAAATACGCTGGAACGGTTATGACAGCTTCGTTTACCGGTTCTCCCAGGAAAGCCTCAGCATCCTTCTTTATCTTCTGTAGGATGAAAGCCGATATCTGCTGAGGGGTATACTCCTTTCCAAAAATCTTGTACTTGAAATCGGTACCCATCTTTCTCTTGGCAGCATAAACGGTTCCTTCGGGGTTGAGTAGAGCCTGCCTCCTCGCGGGCTCTCCCACCAGAAGTTCACCATCCTTTGTGAATGCAACGTAACTTGGAAATGACTTTCCACCTATGGATACACCTTCTGCACTTGGAATGACCGTTGGTCGCCCTGATATAACAACCGCAGCAGCCGAATTGCTTGTTCCCAAATCTATACCTATAATCTTTGACATATTTATTTCCTCCCTTTACCTACTATGACTTTTGATGTTCTCAGAACCTCTCCATTAAGGGTATACCCCTTTTGCATCTCCTCGAGGACCAATCCGTCCTCATCAGATTCCACCATCCCTACTGCCTCATGCAAATAGGGATCAAATTTTCTACCTATCGTTTCAATCTCCTTAAAACCATAAGGAGACAGTATCTTAAGTAATTGATCCTTCAGTGTTCGAATACCATCGGAGTTCTCAGTTTTTATGGCTGCATCCATTGAATCCACGAAAGGTAGCATCTGTTTGATCAGTTCCCTGGAAGCATTTCTGGAAATATTCTCTATCTCTCTTTCTTTTGCCTTCATGAAGTTATCCATCTCAGCGATCTGTCTGATGTACATTTCTCTGTACGTTCTCACAGTGTCTTCCAGATTGGAGATCTTCTTAGTTAGTTCTCTGTTGAGGCGCCTGAGTTTCCTGTTCTGAATGTCCCTTCTGGCGATGTGGGATAGAACTATGTTTCCCTGCATCTCTGCAATTCTTGAACCTGACACGCTATCCACAAGTTTGTTCTTCTACATAAATGTTTTCATTTGTAAGAACCATTGCGCAACACTGAAAAACATCGGAGGCGTTATTCGTTGATGGCAGAAGATAGGAAACTGGAGCTTTCACGTTAGCGTTGATCAAAGTTTTTCGTGGAAAATTTGGATGTTTGTATTTAAGCAATCCCTCGAACGTTCACTACTCTTCGGAAAACCGATCCCTTATTCCGTCGGTCTGGGAGAGCTGACAGGATCAGGGAGAATTCTCTCTCGGGGAAAATACCCATTCAAGATACCGTCTTGTGAACTGAAGTCTCTTTGGGACAAATCGATATATGAAGTCAATCTCCTGCCGTTCAATTGCTTTTGTCATCCTTATCATAGCTATATATACGAGAAATCCAACCACAATGTACAAAACGAGTCTGATTATGTCGTGGCTTATGTACGCCATTGCTCTAGAATAAAGGATGGAGGGGATAGTGAGGATGTAGTTGCTGGTTATAAAAACAGAAAGAAACATCACGATAGCTGACAACCATATCTTAAAAAGCCGCTTTATATGGTATTCGCGCACCCTAAGTTTACCGGCGAAGAAATAGAGTATAACAAAACTCACGATGTACATCGACGAAAATCCTATGGCAGCTCCAATCAATCCATAGTGTGGGATCAGCAATACAGATAGAAGCAGATTTGAGAGAAGGGAGGAGCTTGTCGTGAGCACAAAAACGCGTGTTTTACGCGTTCCTGCCAGTGCCTGTACTAATACACTCTGTGTGATAAAGAGTGCGGATGTACCAAGAATTATGGAGAAAGGCATTGCGGCGCCAACGTAATCGGGTTTTCCCAGCACTATGACGAATCCTCTTGCTATGGCTATTATGAAGAGGGCCATAGGAACGTATATGAATGAAATAACATCGCCTGTCACCCCCACACCCCTCCTTATTAAGAACAAATTTCTACTTGCAAAAAACTGAGAGATCTTTGGAAGCAGAACATTGTTAACAGGGTTAACAAGGAATCCGATCCCGGTGGCGATCAGAAGACCGAATGAATATACGCCGAGCTCTGCCTGTGGGAGATAGAATGCTACGGTGAGCCTGTCTGCATATATGGCTCCCACGGAAATTATTGATGAGAAGAACATGGGCAGTGAATATTTAATCATCGTTGTAGTGAGCTTTACGTTATCTTCGTATTCTCTCATGACTGTTCTTTTGGGATAGTCCCTTCTCATGGCTGCGAGAATGAAAGCTATTGCTACGAGAAGGGAGAAGGTGTAGCCGAAGTACCATCCAAGGACTATGATCGATGCGGGATTTGGGCCCACGCCAGGTAGATTGCCGCCGAGCTTCTCAGCGATAAGGGAGAGAAGCGATGAACCAGGCAGTCCATAGCTGAATATGAGAAGGAGGCTGAGCGGAAAGGCATAACCTCCCAGCGCAGTTACAATTGATGCGAGTCCACTTTCTCTATACCTCTGCATCCCGAGTAGTATACTGTTTAACATTCCTCCCGTGAGGCTAAGTGCTCCTACCGGAAACAGGAACCTCACCAGAATGAGGAAACTGGGTTTATTTGAACCGTGGTAGAAGTAGGTTGCCAGATTATCGGAGAAGAGGAAAATTGCAACTCCAGATGAGAACGCGAGGATCAGGCTCAGGACAGAGATTATCCTTATTGTTTTTCTAGCTGCATATGTTTTTCCCCTGTAATATGAGATAAAGTGCTTTGCCGCGAAGGGAAGGCCTAGGCTAAACAGCGCCGAGAAGAGCACAATAATGGCCTGAAACAGGGATATGGTCCCCACGGTATCCTGGGGAAGTAGCTTTACCACAAAAATATAAAAGAGTGCTCCACCAGCTGTTATCGCAGTCGAACCAATGTACTGGAACACCGTACCGCTTCCGATCTGTCTCTCCTCGTGAAACTGTTCTGTCCCCTGCAATACACGGTTATGCGGAGGGCATTTATAAACACAATCTCTATAAAATGTGAATTTAACTTCACCATTTGTTAAAATTCTGTTGCATTAAAGACCATGCCTCTTTTTTTAACTTCCGTTGAACAGGTAATGGTTGTTAGGAAGATGTGGCGAAGGGGATGGTGCATTACCTTCTGTTCCATTCATATGCCCTAAAAAACTTGAGATGGTGGTTACTTTCAGCTTTTTCTGGTAAACTGCTACCTTGTGAACCAACGTTACCAGGAAGAATTCCTGATACTTCGCCCAAACAGGATGTGCACCATAGGTTTTGTTAAATATTGAGGTTTGATATCAAGCAAGGAGATGAAGAAACTTATACTGATAAACTACGCACCGCCATTCACTTCAATTTACAAATACACAATGGAGATCGCATCAGCCTTTCATGGTTCAGTTGAGATCGTTCATCTGATGATGAGCAACCGATCAGGTAGGTGGGACTCTGAGATAAAGGGAGTGTTGTTCGGTGGTATCTCCAAAAATGTTTTCGCAGTGAATCTTTTACTTAGAAAGATAGGATTTAGACGAGCAATCAAATTTATCCGTGAAAGGAGTGATGAGGAAACCATAGTTCATTATATTCATCAGAACATAAGACCCCTAACGGTTCCCGATGGGAGGACTGTGGTGACTGTTCACGACAACCCTGAAACAAACCTGCGATTCGGTGTTTATTCCTACGACATGGGTGGTCTCAGAGAGAGAATAAATTTTATGATCTTTTCGAGATCCATTCTCAAAAATTACAGAATGTACAGTTCATTTCCCAATGTTTTGACTAACAGCAACTATGTCAGGAAATCACTGATAAATTTCGGTTTCAGGGGTAAAATTTCTGCGCTATATCCTCCTGTTGGTGATCATTTCAAACCTTTAGACAACCGTGAGGAACTGAGAGAGAAACTTGGACTTCCAACCAATAAAATTCTCGTCCTCTCGGTATCATCAATGCACAAACGAAAGAATCTGGATACGGTAACAAAAGTTATGAATGATCTGGGCGATGATTTTGCTCTTGTGAGGGTTGGGCGATCTTTGGGTAAGGATTATTCCTTCAGGAACGTTTCACCTGAAACGATTAATGAGATTTACAATGCCTGTGACGTGATGCTGATCCCATCGGTGGAGGAAGGGTTCGGATCCCCAATACCGGAAGCGCTCTCTGTTGGCCTTCCAGTCGTTGCATCTGATATTCCCGTGTTCAAGGAGGCATTTGGGGATGCCATAATAACCAGCAATCCCTTCGATTACAGGAAGCTTGCGAATTCAATCAGGTATGCTGTTGTTAACAGGGAAGAGCTGTCCAGCAGAGCGCTCAGGAAAAGCAGGGAGTTTTCCTTCGAGACATTCAGGATGAAGATCAACAGCTATTATGAAAATATCATAAATGGGAAAAGCAATCCCCCGATCCTTTAAGCTGCCGAGCACAGTAAAGTTTCTGAGATAATACACGACCTACATTACACAAATGAATCTGGTGACTCTCCTTGCGCATCGATTGAAACGGATCCTAACTTGAATGGCACTCCCCATTAAAGAATAGACTCAAAAAATATTGATAAAATGTAAGGAAGATTATGAAGGAACGGGTATCTGTACAACCAGGATTGTCAGTATTGTTCCGTATATTATGGTGATGAAGTAGATGATGTAAAGGATGATGCCTATCCTCCTCTTCGCCCTGACGCTTATGCTTGTATCATCTATGAGGTTTTTGAGACCGTTTATACCATGGTACGTTATAACATACACAAAGATGAGAAAGAATGCGAACCACCATGGATCTCTAAGCTGAAGAAGGACAGAGTTGAAGAATGCGACCGGATGACCAAAGTTTATGTGGGCCGCGAAAAGATGAACACCCAGAAAGAATATTATGAACAATCCCGTAATAGCTTGAAAGAATCTACTCAGTGAACCATACCTCATTTCCGTTTTAGCTCCCATCAGAAACCAACCCCCACAAACTGAAGTGCATAGTAATCAAATATACCGAGCAGGATCATCGCTATTATCTCGAAGGTATAGAAAAGTGCCTTGTTGTGATTGAGTCCAATTCCGAACTCGTTGAGCGCTAAACGAACCCCGTTGGCGCCATGGTAGAATATCACCAATGCTAGGAGAAAATCAAGAACAAGGAAACTGTCATAGGGTCCATATGTGATGGATCTGACTATTGCATTGTAAGATGCCTGTCCTCTCAGAAGATTTGAAAGGACGGTGTAATGCAGATAAAGGTAAAACAGAATAACTATACCAGTCAATCTATGCAACGCAAAGGCGAAATATCCTATTCCTTTTCTCAAGAACTTAGCCCAGGACCAGATACCTTCTTTAATCTCTTTATTCGCTTCAACCATTTTCAGCTCCTCCCAAACAAACTTGCAAGCTCGATCTTAAACGAAACTTTCCGCAACTTCTGAATGGCGAATGAAGGATCGACACCCTTCGGGCAAACTTCAGTACATTCTCCTGAGAAGTGGCATCTTGAAGTCCCCTCCTCTCCGTCTATAACAGCAACCCGATACTTCGCTCCCTCGTCTCTGTTGTCTGCTATGAACCTCCAGGCAGCGGCCAATGGCGCTGGACCGAGATACTGAGGATCTGAGCCAACAATTGGGCACGCTGCCATGCACAATCCACATTTGATGCACATGGAATAGTTAGCATACTCATAGAACTGTTCTGGGGTCTGTTTCAGTTCCCGGTCGTAAACGCCATCATCGTTCCTGATGATATAAGGCTTAACCTCCTTGTACTTCTCGAAAAAGGGATCCATATCAACCACCAGGTCCTTTATGACCCTGTAGTGCTTCAGGGGCTCAATCTTGACATGATCCTTCTTCAACTGTTTGACGATCGTTGAGCAAGCAGTTCTTGGCTTTCCGTTGATCTCCATTCCGCAGCTCCCACAGATCTCCATTCTGCACGAATACCTGAAATCAAGCGTATGATCTATATTTTCCTTTATGTACAGAAGACCCTCTAGCACTGTTGATATTTGATCCTTTGGAACCCTGTACGTCTGATAATACACTTTACCCGATTCATCCTTTCTCTTAATTTCAAATTCATATTCCTCAACCATACGATCGCCTCAATAAGACCTCTCAGTCGGTTGCCACTTTGTGATAACCACTGGCCTGTAGGAAATGATCGGACCATCTTTCGAATATGTTGCTATGGTGTGTTTCAGGAAATTAACATCATCCCTTTTGGGGAAATCGTCTCTGTAGTGAGCACCTCTGCTCTCTTTCCTGAGGAGAGCCCCTTTTGTTATAATCTCCGCCAGGTCAAGCATAAAACCGAGTTCTAGTGCCCACTCGAGCTCCATGTTAAAGACTCGGGATTTATCTTGGATGGTGATGTTTGCATATCTACTTTTCAGATTCTCAATATTTTTTAGAGACCTCGTCAAGCCCTCTTCTGTCCTAAAAACACCGACATTTCTGTCCATGTTGTTTCTCAGATCGTCTCTGATCTTAGCAACATTCTCTCCCCCATCTCTTCGGAGGATATCGTCCCATATTCTCTTCTCCTCAAGCTCGACATTTCGGCTAACAAGAGAGGGGATGTCATGTTCCAGCGCATATTTTGCAGCGGCGATCCCAGCAACATTTCCGAGAGCAAGACATTCGTTTGTAGAATTCGAACCCAGACGATTGGAACCGTGTATACTGACACAGGCATTCTCTCCAGCAGCGAATATTCCTGGGATAGATGTGGTCGTTTTCACATTGGAATCAATCCCGCCCATTGTGTAATGGGCTGCAGGATGAACAGGTAGCAGCTCAGTATGGGCATCAATGCCGTTGAATTTTCGAGCAATCTCTGTGATCATGGGAAGCCGTTCATCAAGTTTGTCAGCTATGTGCCGGAGATCCAGGTGGATATATTCCGTATCTCCGTATTTACCCTTGATCCCCCTTCCAGCTAGAATTTCCCACATCATCCCTCTGGAAACAACATCTCTGGAGGCTTTTTCAAGCTTGTGCGGGGCATATTTTTTCATAAATCGATCATTTTCAGAGTTGAGAAGAATTCCTCCCTCCGCTCTGGCCGCCTCGGTGATCAGAATCCCAGAGGGGACCAGTCCGGTTGGATGAAACTGTATGAATTCGAGGTCCTTCAGTGGAATTCCTGCTCTGTATGCGAGTGCGTCACCATCCCCGGATACTGAATGAGCATATGTGCTGAACTGAAACAGCCTGCCAGCACCACCCGCTGCGAAGATAAATGATTTACTCTGAAACACCACAAAATCTCCTGTCCTGAGGTTGAATGCGGTAACGGAATTCAGCCGGTTATCCTCTATAAACAGGGATGTGGCGAAGTACTCGTTGTAGAAGTGTATGTTTGGATGCATTAGGGCTCTGCTAAACAGAGTCTGCATCACGTGGAAACCAGTTTTGTCGGCGGCAAATGTGGCTCTGGGGAAGCTTAATGCTCCAAAATCTCTTTGAGATATGGTACCATCTGGATTTCTGCTCCAGGGGCATCCCCAGTGATCCGTGGTATAGATCTGTTCTGGAACAAGACGAACAAATTCTTCGACGGCATCCTGATCGGCCAGATAATCTGAGCCTTTTATGGTATCAAAAGCATGCATATCGAAGCTGTCCCTCGGGTCCAGAACCGCACTTGTTCCCCCTTCAGCCGATACGGAGTGAGAACGGAGGGGATAAAGTTTGGAAACAACGCCAACAGAGAGTTTGTCACTGTATTCAGCAGCGGCGACAGCAGCCCGCAATCCCGCCATGCCACCACCAAGGATGATAATATCCTCCTTTATTTTCTCCATGAGTAAGCACCAATTAGGTTAGCTCACCGACAAATAAAGTTTTTTTGCATAGAGAAACAGTATTATAGGGATTATTTTAATTATGTTGATATAATAGATCAATTTGAGGGGCTTTGTTTCAAAGGTTGCAGATCAGCGACAAAAGCGTCCAGTAGCTTAAGTGCGATTGCCATACCTTATTTTTCATACAGCATGAATCATGCCTGAAAGCTCATCACATGTTTTTATTATTGTTATGGATCCACTACATTCCTTCCTTGGCTGTTGATGATAGATGAAATAACTACGTATTTGTGCTGTGCGCTCTCCATAGCCTGCTTACTGCTGTCTGGATGGGTTGGAGAGGGAAGTGCAACCTTTTTTATCATGAATGCATATACGGTAATACCGGGCTTGACCGGGGAGCCAGGCACTCTCTGTAACCCGAAGCCTAGATGCGGGGGTGACGGTCCCAAGAGGGCAACCGGACTTCTACAGAGCCTTGAGGCTCTTATGAAGTTTCGTCCCTTTGGATCGGAGGCCATATGATCTACAATCGCAGGAATGTAGGTTGTATGCTTACCAGCCTAACCCGCCAGGACCGGAAGGGAGCAACGGTAAGCTGGACTCTAGATGCTGAAGGATCGCGGAACCGAAGAAAATCAGGGGGAAACTCTGCAGGACATCCGGTCCGATTGGGACTGGCCCGGTACATTCGTGGTTGATCACCGTGACAGAATATAAAATTATTCAGGATCCTCTTGTGGGACCTATTAAGTTTGGTGGTGCTTATCTCAAAATTGTAGACAGTGCAGAGATGCAGAGGCTCAGACACATCAAGCAACTGGGCTTCTGCAACGTGGTGTTTCCAGAAGCTAATCATACGAGATTTTCCCACTCTCTTGGGACCTTTTATCTTGTTGATAGATTGGAGAATATATGGAGAAACATTGATCTCTCTAGGGAAAAGATGGCCGCGCTCCTTCATGATATAGGACACTTTCCACTCAGTCACACCTTCGAGAGTCTTTTTACCCATGCAACGGGTGTTACCCATGAAGAAATAGCTGCAAGAATCATAGAGGGCAGAGACGGATACGATGATTCCTCAATTCCAATAATCATTGAAGAAGCGGGTTTTTCTCCGAAGGAGGTATCAGAGCTGATAAAAGGCTCTATTGGATCTCACGGAAACGGAACGGGTGCTCTTATATCTGGACCGCTGGATATGGATGAGATTGATTATCTGAGAAGAGATGCCTTTTTCTCGGGAGTGTCATTGGGTAGGATAGATTACCAGCGCATCCTGAATACTGTTACTTATGAAAATGGGGAGCTTTTGGTCCAGGAGAAGGGACTTACATCGCTTGAGTCACTGGCCATAAACAGGATACTCATGTACAGAACCGTCTATTTTCACAAAACGGTAAGGATAGCACAAAATATGCTCCTGAAGGCTTTGGAAAAGCTGGATCCTGAGACAATTCGAGGGTTCGCAACAATGGATGATGAGGAGTTTCTGGGCTCTATTATGAGGTACGGTCTCACTCAGAGAGCCTATCGTATGATCAAAAGAAGAAGACTGTACAAAGTGGTCGGAGTCTTTCGTTATTCCCCAGAGTTTCACAGATCTGTTTCAGAAACTCTGGAACCTGTTATGGAACATTCCATCGTTGATATCATTCCCCCACTGAATTTTGCTGGAGATGATAGAGTAAAGGGAGACCAGAAAGTTCTTACTGACGGTGGCATCAAGCTTTTGAGTGAGATCTCTCCTCTGGTCAGTTCTCTGAAAGAATCACTGGAATATAGAAAAATAGTAATATCATCCAATCCGTCAGCTTTGGAGAGGGTTAAAAGTATATTGTCCGAATACAAGGAAAGTGGCCTACAGAATCGGTGAATCTGGAGGTTGTGAACAGCCCTGATTTCCATTGATTTATCTGTCATTGGATGTTAAAATTAACTTCATACCCTATGAGATTTTCTTCAAGAACGTTAACTTCTTTTCACAGACCAAACATTTTAGTGTTCCGCTGGCAGCATTGAGAATCTAAATCTTTCACATCATGTCCGATAAACCCTCTTTCGGTTTTTTAAA
>Ga0256829_1002166_pt1 | contig 14975 bp, 13 predicted proteins | sample 131447metaG_FD_185979 | JGI IMG/M metagenome (GOLD analysis project Ga0256829, IMG submission 185979) | Hydrothermal vent microbial communities from Lau Basin, Pacific Ocean - 131-447 | ecosystem: Environmental > Aquatic > Marine > Hydrothermal vents | place: Pacific Ocean: Lau Basin | collected...
GTTTCCAAGTAGTTGATCTATATTTAATTTATTTTCCATTTTACTCATATATGCATCCATCTATTTATTATCCTTATAATAGCAAATTTTTCGGACACAACATTTATTTTTAGTCCCGCATAATGAGTGAAATAAGAGTGTTGGGTTAAGTGGTCTTGACAAGTGGGGACATTATATAATTCATAAATGTCATTATCAATTTGATAGTAATTTCCCTCTATTTCCAAATCTCTTCCAATTTTTTCGTAGTCGATATTATTAGCAATAATATCAGGAATATTTTCAAAACTATAGCACTCTTCTATTAAATTATATGCTATATCTTCCATAGAGCTATCTTCATAAATTCTAACACTATCTTCATAATTTTCTATGGCTTCAAATATATCTTTTACAAAATTATTTTCAAGTAGAAAATTTATAGACTTAACTCCATCACTACCTATATTTAACATAGCTTCAGCAATCTCATTGAGTTTATTCAAATTTGCATATTCTTCAACTGTCATATAATCACACTCATAATCTGTAATAAAATATTCTTCATGAAAATGACTATCTCCACAAATATTTTTCCCCTCTTGTAATACATTCTCTACGCTCTCAGCAAGCAAATCTTCATTCATTGGTAGTTGATACCAAGAACCAACTAAATGTCCACAATTGTAAGCTTCTAAGTCTGTTATATATACTCTCATCTCTTGTCCTTTAAATTTAAATATCTTTTTTGAAGATTTTGAGGGGTGTTTTTTTCTTCTTAACTTTTTAATTTTAAGAACTTCAAACTAATCTCTTAATCTTTCAAATATCTCTTTCGTTAGTTCATCAGGTTTGTAGGATTGTATGAAGAAAATTTTGACTTTTAATAACCTATAAATATGAAATATTTTATGTTAGTATCAGTAAATAATTTGATAGAGTTAAATGACGAAAACTTGAACTAATGATTGATTTTTGAGAGATTATTGTTTAGTTGATTTTTCTGTTGAGTAACAAAAATTATAAAGTTAAGAAGTTGTTTTGGAAGTAGTGATTTTAAATCACATCCTTTTTTAATCTTGCTCTTCCTACTCCCAATAGTAATGTAATCAAATCTTGTAAAGATTTATTTTAAATGGATAGTGGGAATAAGTCCAAAGATTATACAGACAACTCCAAGCGCTCTTTTCTCTTCTTCCAATCAGGCATATAAGTACTCAAATAGTTATAAAATTCTCTACTATGATTAGGATGAATCAAGTGAGCAAACTCGTGAAAAATTACATATTCAATAGCATTAGATGGTTTCTTAATAAGCTCACTATTGAGATTTATATATGATTTAGCACTATTGCAAGAACCCCATCTAGTTTTCATTTGCCTGATTCTAATGTTTTGAATATCTACATTTACAATATTTGAATATTTAGCGATAATCTTTTTAAAATAGTTCTCAGCTTTTAGTAGATACCAGTCATTTAAAAGTTTCTTTTTTTTATCTAAATTACTTTTATTTTTAATGAATATTTGTATATAACCTCTTTGAAGTTTTACACATTCATCATCACTTTGAATAATTTTCAATCTATAATTTTTACCAAGATATTTAAAGTTCTCCCCACTAACATACTCTTTTATTTGAGGTTTATAGTTGGCTTTATAAAATGCTATTTTCTTACCAATCCAATCTTTTCTTTTTTTCAAAATATACTCAATATGCTCATCAGTAGTTAGAAGTGGGGCAGTTAAAATCACTTTACATGTAGGCTTTACTTTGAGAGTGATATTTTTAATATCTTTTTTTATGATTTGTATATTATTATGAGTAATTATTGATTCCAATACTTCTTACCCTTGCTATAATTTCATCTATGTTTTCAAAGCTAATATTATGTTCATCTTCTAACTCCCATAGAATTTCTTCAATACAGCCATCTATTTGATTTGTAACATCTGTATTATTTACCCAATCAGGTTTTTTACTTTGGTTTTTAAATATATCGTTAAAAGATATAGATACACTCTCTAAAACTTCTTCTGAATTACTTCCTAAAAGTTTATTAAACTCATCATTCATATTATCAAAAATAGCTCTTGCACACTTGTTGTGTTTAATGCTCTCGGGATAGTTTTCGTCTGTCTCTACATCTTTTGCCATAAGTAAACTTCTAATATCTTTTGCATTTTTCAACTTCTCTTCATCAGACAACCTATCGTTTTTATATGCTTCTATAATCTCTTTTATCCGCAAAGATAGTTTTTCATAGTAAGCAGGGTTAGAGTCCATTTTCTCTGTTATAGTAGCGCTCAATGCACTCAAAATTGTATCTGCTCTCGCATTGTCTCCTACAATTCTTTCTATTTCTGTCTCAAAATCTTCATCAAAGATATTTACTAACTTTGTAAGTTGATGGACATCTTCCGCACTAATAAAAGTATCCATTAGTTTTTGCATTTGCTTTTCATACTTACCAAAATCTACGCTCTCATGGTATCTGATTTTTATGCTTGTTCGTAAGTTACTATAAAACTTCATTTTTAGCTTATATTCTTTAATCTCTTCATCACTAAAAATTTCATCTATCTTGTCAGAAGAGAGCGCAAGTTTTAAAGCCCTTCCATAATTTGATAGATACTCATAAAACTCTTTTCGTATATCTTCATCAGCTAAAAATACCTCATAACTCTCTTGGTCATTTTTATTTTCAATATTTTTGAACAGGTCTTCTAAATGAGAATAGTATGTTTTAACTCTTGCTATCTCTTCTTTGATGTCAATAACAGTACCAACTAAATCTTCTTCCTCAAATCCATCAAGTGAAGAGTAGGAAGTTAAAGCACTATCAAGATTCCCTAACAGTCCTCGATAATCAATAATAAAACCAAAATCTTTTCCATCATAAAGCCTATTTACTCTGGCAATAGCTTGAAGTAGATTATGTTCTTTTAACTCTTTATCTATATATAAAACCGTCGCCCTTGGAGCATCAAAACCAGTTAAAAGTTTACTAACAACGATAAGAAGTTCAATCTCTTCGCCCTCTACAAATTCATCCTTTACTTTTTCAATGTATCTATCTTCATCTCCATATTTTTTAATGATGCGAAGCCACTCTTCATTTATAAATGCTTTGTTATCATCATCAATGCTCTCATAACCCTCTCTACTATCAGGAGCAGATATTACAAAAGCAGTTTTTATATCTCCTAACTCTTCAAAAAGTTTATGATACTTAATAGCTTCATATTTAGAACCTGTTGCAAGCATAGCTTTAAAACCAGTGCCTTGAATATTTTTGATAAAATGCTCATTTATATCAAACATAATCATTTCAAGTCTTCTCTCACTACTAGCCACTTTTTGAAATCTTGCCCATTTTCTTTTTAGATCAAGTTTCTGTTCGTCATTTAAATCACGGGATAAAACCTCAAACCTTCTATCAAGTCCTTTTTCATCACTAATCCATTGGTCAACGAGTCTTCCCTCATAAAGTAGTGGTAAAACCGCTCCATCTCTTACTGCTTGGTCTATAGTATATTTATGTAATAATCCACCAAATTTAGAGATAGTACTTTTCTCTTTTTTCATGAGCGGTGTACCAGTAAAACCAAGATAACAGGCACTAGGGAAAACTTTTTGCATAGCCTTATGTAGATTTCCATCTTGTGTTCTATGAGATTCATCTACAAGTATAAAGATATTTGGGTCGTCTAATATTACTTTTTCTTTCTGTACTGTTTCAAACTTATGTATTAAAGTAGTAATAACACTTTTCCCACTTTGAAGAAGGGAAATAAGTTCTCTGCTGCTTCTTGCACGAGATGCTTCTATCTCGCTTTTGTTAAATGTAGCATGTATCTGTCTGTCTAAATCTTTTCTATCAGTTACTACCACCACTTTTGAGTTGGGAATACTGGCTTTTATAACACGAGTGAGCATTACCATAGTAAGTGACTTTCCGCTACCTTGTGTATGCCAAATCAAACCTCCGCCTCTTCGTCCAGTTGCATCTAGTTTATCTATTTTTTTAATAGTCTCTTGAATAGCAAAATACTGTTGATATCGTGCTATCTTTTTTATTTTATTATCAAAGATGATAAAAGAAGAAAGCAACTCTAAAACTCTATTTTTTTCATATAAAGAGTAGATGGCACTATCTAGTTTGCTCGGTGTTCTTTTTTGAATAAGAGAGTTTAATACTTCACTATTATCTTCTTCCCATGTAGCCCAAAACTTTTTAGGTGTGCCAGTAGTTGCATATTGTGGAGAGTGATTATTTCCAGCTAGTAGTATCTGTGTAAATTTAAAAAGGTGTGGTATCTCACCTTTTGACTGATTTCGTATCATTTGAGAGATACCTTGTTCTGTTTCTATACTTGACTTTTTAAGCTCTATAACACCAAAGGGGATGCCATTTATAAACAATACTATATCAGGTCTTCTTGTCTTATCTTTTTCGTTTAGAGTTTGTCTTGATACACTAAACTCTTCTGTAAAATGAAAAACATTATTTTTTAAAATTTTAAAGTCTATGTATTTTAATGAAAAGCTTTTTTTAACTCCATCAATCAACTCTTCAGCATAAGAGTTACCAAGTATTAATTGGTCGGTTATCTTAGCATTTGCTAGATTTAGACCTTCATTTAAAGACTCATCTAAACTTTGTACTGCATTAGCTATGTTTTTTGGAGAAAATGGATATGTTATACCCTTGTACTCAAAACTATTTAACTTTTGAAGTTGATTTACTAAAATATCTTTTAGTAGCACCTCAGATAATTTTCCATTACGAAAATTCAGATTATCTTCTTGAGAAATAAATATATATCCCATTGATTTTAATAAATCTATTACATTGTTTTGGAGTTGTTTTTCTGTTGATATATCTGCTTTCATCTCTTCTCCAATTCTAAAATTAGATTATCAAAATCAGATAAATATTTCTCATCTTGAATCTTTTTATACTTATCAAACTCATTTTCTGCCAACTCTTTTGCCAGTTTTGCAGTTATCGAGCCATTATCTTGAGGTATCTCTTTTTCATTAAAAGTTAAAAATTTATTTAACTTTTCTATCCAATCTTTTTGATACATAATATTTTTACTTTTAGCTTGAAACTCTGCAAAATCAAGATACATAGTTACTATTCTATTGTACAAATCTAACTCTTCTAATTCCAGATAATTTTTAGCGATGGATACATCAGCTTTTCTTATCTTACCTTTAGGTGCATTTTTCCAAGATATTAATCCCATATTTTGTTTTTGGCTATCTGCTCTATCATGTATTATCTCAGATGCAGTTTGTCCCACCATTGCAAAGTGTAGTTTATTTTGTACGGTTGCATAAAAGTTTTTTGTCTCTTGAGAACTAGGGTCGTAGTCTGCACTACACTCGGCATAAATATCTGTAATTTTTTGATAAAATCTTCTCTCACTACTTCGTACATCTCGTATTCTCTCAAGCTGTTCATCAAAATAATCTTTACCAAAAGGTTGATTTGGATTTTTCAACCTCTCATCATCCATAGCAAAACCTTTGATAATATACTCTTGAAGTATCTTAGTGGCCCATATTCTAAACTGTGTAGCTTTTTGGCTGTTTACTCTGTACCCTACAGATATGACCATATCAAGATTATAATAATCTACCATATAGTTTTTACCATCTGTTGCAGTTGTTGCATTTTTTGCAACAACTGAATTTTCATTAAGTTCATTCTCTTTAAATATATTTTTAATATGTCTTGATATAACAGATTTATCTCTACCAAATAGTTCACATAGTTGTTTTTGGTTTAACCATATCGTTTCATTTTGTATTAAAACTTCTAGTTTAATCTCTTGGTTTGGGGTTTTGTATAGTAGCACTTTGCTCATAGTTTATCCTCTGCTTCTTTAGTAGCTTTTGATAACTGATTGATAAAATCTCTTTCCACAAATGAAAGTTCATCTTTAATCTTTAACTTATACAACTCATATTCATCTTTAGCTTTTTGTATTGCTTTTTCATGTGATACAGTTCCTGCATTTGTCAAAATATCTTTACCAGTCATTTTAAGAAAATCATCAAGTCTCTCAATCCAATCTTTCATATACATAGGAGTTAGGTTTAAAGCTTGAAGTTCGGCAATCTCCAAATAAGCCATTACCATTCTGTTTAAAATATTGAGTTCATCTTCATCTAAATAATTTTTTGCTATTTGTACCTCTTCTTTTGTAGGATGGATACCTTTAAACACAGTAAGTCCCATATCTGTTTTTTGGCAATCTACTCTTTGATAAATAAGTTCAGATGCAGTATTTCCATGCGTTGCCCAGTGCATTTTATTTTGTATAGTTTTGAAAAATAAAATTGATATTTCAGATGTGGAGTCGTAGTCTATACTTGTAGCATATATATCTAGTACCATTTTGTAAAAGACTTTTTCACTACTTCGTATATCTCTAATTCTAGCTAACAGTTCTTTGAAGTAATTACCACCACCTGCATTTTTAAGCAACTCATCATTCATAGTAAAACCTTTTACTATGAATTCATTTAACCTTGCAGTTGCCCACTGTCTAAACTTCGTACCTTGAAGTGATTTTACTCTATATCCTACGGAAATGATGACATCAAGATTATAATGATTTGTCGGTTTAGTAGAAAAATCGGAAATTCCGATTTTTCTTAAACTATCCTCTTTTTTAAGTTCTTCTTCTTTATAGATATTTAAAATATGTTCATTAATTGTTGAGCGAGATTTTTGAAAAAGTTCACTCATCTGCTCAATAGTTAACCATACAGTTTCATTTTCTAACTTTGTTTCAATTTTGGTTTGTCCATCTTGGGTTTGGTAGATTATTATGTTTGTGTTTTGATAATCATTCATTATCTATCTCCAATCAAATTTGCAATAGTTGCTTGTAATACTTTCCAGCTAATTTCTGCTGTATGCATATCAGGATTAAAATTTTGTGAAGCTTGTTGTCTAGGGTGTATATAGTTTCTAAAATCTTTTAAAGTATGGCTAAACTTTTTAATATCTAATTTAATAATTCCAACATCGTAAGAAACATTAATTAAACTATCTAAAGTCCAATCATATAATGCTTTTACTTTTCCATCTCTACTCTTAGGTGCTACTTTAGATTTGTTAAAGTTTTGTGGATTTTTGGTAGCTATATTTAGTAACAATCCTTCAAGTGTACTACCACATAAAAATATAACAGATAAAGAAGCACCACTTTTTAAGGAGAGTTCAATTTCTTTTAGTCTTTGTTTGATTACCTCTTCAAAGTTATAATCTAAATTAAGTTTTGATATATCTATTTGTAAAAATTCTTGATTTAAAAAATCATTTTCTGATAATTCTTTTTTTTCGACATTATTATTTTGTTCTTTATATTTTACAATGGATACTTGATTGCTATTTAATTCAATCATTAAATCATCAAATTGCAAATATTGATTAAAATCACTAATAAATCTCTTTAGTTCATTATTTTTACCTATAAAATTTATTGGATTAAATAGTTTTAGAATACACTCTTTAAGCTTTAGAGAATTATTTATCTGCTTAAGCTTTTCATCTGTAAAAAACCATCTTGATGGAAATCCTTGTCCATAATTGTCCTTAAAACCAAGTTCATTAAAAAAAGAAACTATTTTTGGTCCTGAACGATATTCAGTTTCTTCATTTATTAACTCTCTTAACTTTTCTAGCGACTTTGTATTTAAATTCATACTCTCACCCTCACTTCACCAGTTAGTAGTTTTTGCATTAGTCCTTTTTTCTGTTCCTTCAATACTTCAAGTTCATTTTTAAGTAAGTCTATCTCTTTATCTGCATTGCTTAGAACTTTGGCTATTTTTTGTTGTTCTTGAATTTCTGTTGGTATTGTTGCAACTGCATCATTAAAATCTTTGATTGATAATGTGAATCTTGTACTACCTGTTGCTCTTTTTGAAAATTCTTTTAATGTTTTTTTATTATTAAATACATAACCCCTAAAATCAAAGTCCATATCAGTATCAAGTCTAAATCTAACTACATGATAACTATGTAGTACATTTGTCAAATCTTCTAGTATTACTGCTGAATGTCCGATATCTTCTGGTGTTTCAGAAGATGGAGTGAATACAATATCTCCCTTTTGTAAATTATTAGTTTTTATTTGAGTGTCAGAAGCAGAAACTGTAGTAAAATTATGATAGTTATTATCTATTTTTTTATTTTTATATACATCCATATAATTTAAAAGTTTAATTAAACTCTCACCATCATAAATCTTTTTATCTACACTGCTTGTTTTAAATTTACCTATATCACCTAATCTAATTTCTTCCCACTCCCCACTAAACCCACTAAACCGAATCTCCCCACTCAAAAGCAACTGCATCAATCCTTTTTTTAGTTCCTCTTTAGCTTTTATCAACTCATCTTGTTTTGAGATAGTATCATCCCAAGTTGTTAAAATATTGGCTATTTTTTGTTGTTCTTTTAGGGGTGGAAGAGGAATTTTAAGTTCTGAAAACTCACCTTGTCCTAATGTCTTATTTCGTCCTGCTCCTCCTGGGGATGCAAGTCCAAGTAGATGCTTACCTCTCTTAGATTTAAAAAAGTATAGTAGATAATCAATGTTGACTTTATTATTTTTTGGTTGATACATAGGAAATCTGTGAGATGCTATCATACCTCTTTCGTTTTTAGTCGTTTTAGCTACTGCCTGTTCCCATGCAAAGACTATGTTTACTATAAAACAATCTTCTTCTATCCAAAATACAGATTTATTTCCTAACTCTTCACCAGTCATTAACTTTTTATGAAATATTCCTTTTGCATGAGAACGGATACCAATTTGTTGATAATTTATATCTTTTTCTACATTAACTTTTTTTCTAATTCGCTGTAATATAGTGTCAATACGAAATAAATCCCACTCCTCAGGAATAACCCCAACCTTAGTCTGTTTATACCCTTGTGGCACTACTTGACTACTCATCATCTATACTCTCTATCTTCTTCTGCTCTTTTTCAATTTTGAGAGTAGATTTTTGAGGTGTTGGTAAATCTTCTAGCATTGTTCCACCTAGCTCTTTGATAGTCTGTCTTACTTTTTTGCCAACTTTATTATGGGCTTTGTTCGCTTCCTGCTTGTTTTCTATATTTTCTCGTTTGAGTTTCTCTTCTGCTTGTGTCGCACAAAACAGATTGGCTGCCAACTCTATAAAATCATGGTGTTCTTTCTTTATATTATTCATCATCATTACCCAACTTTTTTTGCTCGTTTAAAATACCCTTAGCATTTAAATTTGTAACTACTTTTTTACCAGTCTTTTGCTCTAGTGCTTCTTTTGCTACTTTTGCAACTTCTCCACCTTGTTTTGCTACAGATTTACTTTGTTTAAAATCTTTTGGATTTACAGCTTGGGATATATCTTTTGTAGATGCTTCTGCCAACATATTTAAGATAAGTTCTGTATTTGTCATATTGTCTCGCAAGTTTTCTTGCTTTAATCCTTTTAAGACTTTATACTCTTTTGTAGTTTTTTCAGACCAAGTTTTTGTGATGATATTTGTAAGCGATGCAAATTCTAACCCCTCTTTTATTCCTTTACTTTTCCACTCATCTGTAAGCTCTTTTCGTATCTCTATACTTTTAAGTCTTTGATTTATCCAGTTTTGAGAATATCCTAAGTTTGTATAGTCTTCAAGTGCCTTATCAATTCCTAGTTCAGGATCAGCCATCTCATCAAGTCTCTCTTTTCCTAGTCTTGCTAACCAAAGTTTAAAAGGCTCTGCTTTTGGTGATGGGATGGATTGAATCAGTCTAAAAAGTTGCTCTGTATCAGCTACATCTGTTTTATAAAATTTACCATCAGAAGATTTCATTTTCAGCTGACTACAATTTGTAGCCAACTCACTTCCCTCTTTTTTAAGTCTTGTTTTTAAAACACTCCAGTATTTTCTAGGGTTGACACTTTCCGTTAAAATTTCGATAACATCAACAATAGATATAAACCATTTTTCTTCAACTTCATCCCAAATAGTACGAACATTTTTATCTTCAAATATTTTTATATCATTCATCTTAAAGCCCTAACTCTTTAAGATACCCGCTCATCTCAGCCTTAACTTCCACTAACTCTTTTTCGATTTTTGCTATATTTTGTTTTGTTGCCTCTATATCTATTTTTTTTTCTTCTTCAAAAGTATCTACATAGCGAGGTATGTTTAGATTGTAGTCATTCTCTTGTATCTCTTCAAGAGTTGCTTTGTGTGAGTATTTATCAAGCTCTTTTTTATGTTTGTAGGTATCTAGTATTTTTTCTATATTCTCATCATCTAGGCTATTTTGATTTTTATCTTTGTTAAACTCACGACTTGCATCTATAAAAAGGACATCACTATTATCTTTTTGCTTTTTAAACACTAAGATACATGCGGGTATGCTTGTTCCAAAAAATAGATTTGCAGGTAGTCCTATAACTGCATCAAGTAAGTTTTCATCTATTAATTGCTTTCTTATTTTTCCCTCACTTGCACCACGAAAAAGAACTCCATGAGGAAGAACAACACCCATTCGTCCATGCTCATTTAATGAAGCTATCATGTGAAGTAAAAAAGCATAATCTCCTTTACTTTTTGGTGGCACTCCTCTCTCAAATCTTCTATATTTATCTTCACTTGCAAGCTCGCTTCCCCACTTATCAAGTGAAAAAGGTGGATTTGCCACAACTACATCAAACTTCATAAGATGTTCGTTCTCTAAATGAAGTGGATTACCTATTGTATCTCCCCACTCTATAACTGCATCATTTATATCATGCAAGAACATATTCATTTTTGCCAATGATACAGTCGCTCCATTGCTCTCTTGTCCATAAAGTCTAAAGTTGTTATTTCCTACCTCTTTACTCGCTTTTATAAGCAAAGAACCTGAACCACAAGTTGGGTCATAGATTCTATCTCCTTCACTTGCTTCAACTAGTTTTGCAAGAAGAGTAGATACAGCACTAGGAGTAAAAAACTCTCCCCCTTTTTTACCTGCATCACTAGCAAAATGAGAGATAAGATACTCATAACTATCTCCTATAACATCATTACCACTAAGCTGACTGGGTCTTAAATCAAGTCTAGCATCATTAAAATCTTCAAGCAAGTGTTTTAGTATCTTGTTTCGCTCTTTTGTTCTTCCAAGCATAGTTTCACTGTTAAAATCTACATTTCTAAAAACACCTTCAAGCTTTTCTTTATTGTCTTCTTCAATTGCCTCCAAGATTTTATTTATCTCTTCGCCAAGACTTTCTGACTCTTTATGTTTTAGTAAATATTCAAATGTGCATTTATCGTCAAGTTTAAACTTCTCACGACTTAAACTTTTTTGGATTCTTTCCTGATTGTTTCCATGCTTAGCTTTTAACTCTTCAAGTTTTTCTCTATAAAAATCAGATAAATATTTAACAAACAACATAGTAAGAACATAATCTTTATACTGAGAGCTATCCATTTTGCCTCTAAATGTATCACATGCTTTCCATACTATACCATTGATTGTTTCTTGACTTGTTTTGCTCATTTGATTGCTCCATCTTTTAATATATTGTTAAATACTTCCAAATAGTATTTTTCTTTTTGATTTTTCAACTCTTCAAGCAAATCTATCTCTTTATTTGCTAAGTCTAAAAACTCTACTATTTTTTTTTGTTCTTTTATGGATGGAAGTCTTATTTCTAAATCTTCTAACTCTTTAGTTTTAATCATATTTATAGCCGTACCAGTTATAGAACTATTTAGTGCTCTTTTTACAACTTGTGAGTTTAGGTAGTAAGTTAAAAATTTACTATCAACACTATCGCTATCTACTCTTATAGTGGCCACAAGTGATGGGATAAGTAAATTAGTATTATCTTCATCTATTAAAACGGCAATATTAGGTTCTCTCAGTCTTACTAATATGTCGTTATATTGAGTTAAGTAGTTTTTGTTGATTTTTTCTTTTGATGTAAAATTATCCAGATGCTTAACAGATAAACAACCATTACGATTAAAAGATTTTAAAGTTACTGCTTTATAATCAGAAGTTTCTCTATCAACAGCAGAAGCTTTTTTTCTTGCAGTTACAAGCCCAGTTCTAAGATTTGATATATCTTTTAACTTCAAGTTTTAATCCTTTAAAATTGTATATAATGAAATAGTACAACATTGTTTTAATAATGTCAAGTGTCTATTTTTGAGTATTACATATATTTTGTGGAGGAAAGTTCATGGATTGGTGAATGAAATCTTTATTATGTTGATGACTTATCATATTTATCGGCTAATAAATCTTCAAACTTTTTTCTATATTTATATTCAATAAATGGCTCAGCACGCTTTACTTCTGCTATCTCATCTGCAGGAAGTGGTGTATAACCACGATATAGTATATCTCCTACAATGGCAATATATTCATATTTATCACCCAATGCCAAAAAATCATCCTCTTTAATGACATCTGTTTCTGCATTTACTAAAGTATAAGTTTTCTCTTTATTCTTTGTATCATTAATATTTTTTGTTTTATTGGCATAGATATATTTAACTTTACCAACTTTTTTTACTAAAGCCTCTTTTGTTTTAAGACCATCAGTTCTAAAGTAAAATTTCTGATGTACTGTTTTGTCTAGTATTTGATTATATTTTTCTTCTTCATCATCACCTTGTAGCCCACCAATAAATATCCCACCTTTACTTCTAAGAAGCTCTACTTGATCTTTTAATGTTTCTGTGTCATCCAACATTCTGAAGTAGCTAGACAGTTCATCTATAAGATAAAGATGACATTTTGTTTTTGTATCTGGTCTTGATAAGTGAACCATTGTATAAAGTGCTATAAAAGCTGATGATATGTTTTGTACAATAGGTCGTAAAGATGGAGGATAAGAAACAAAAAGTTTTGCTGCATGGCTTCTATCTAAAAACTCGTTTATTACGAAAGTTTTTGCTCCGTTTTGAATTCTAAAATTCATTAGTTGCAATGGCATCAAAACTTGCTTTAATGTTGCGATTACATCTTTGTCGCTTTTGCTATTTCCGTTTGTTACCTTATCAATACGTGCTCCTATTGCATTTATAAAAAATTTCCGTTTCTGTTTAGTGGTAGTAAAATTTTGTTTATTTGTTAATAGGGAAATTTTTTGAAGATGCTCTGCTGCACCACTTGAAAAATAGTTTGTTTCTTTACCACTTTTGCTTTTCAATAAAAGTTCAAAAAAATGAAGTTGTATTGATGTGCCTTCATCCAGCAAGTTGTGAATTGTCGCTCTGTCATCATAGGGATTAAAAATTATATCTCTCATTGGGTTATATAGTTTTGATACCATTTCTAATTTACCGCCATCATGTACAAGCGCATTGTCATATTTGTCGATTTGGTCAAGTAAGTTTAAGAAGAAAACAGTTTTACCTGAACCCATGCCTCCCCAGACTAATGTCGTTTGTTTCAATTTATCTCTTTGTATATAAATCTTTGTTTTTTCATTAAATGATTTAAATAAAGTTGGCATATGGCATTTTTGCAAAACTTTAGGCGAATATCTAAAATTTCCTATAAAGAAATCTCGTTCAGACCTTTTTTTTAGTCGTGATTTAATAATTGAGGTGCTCGTCCAAATTTTACCATCAACAACTCTTAATGGATTTATACTTGATGAAAATGGATATTTTATATATCTAAAGCCATTTATATTTTTTGATGTATCGCGATAGATAAAATACAAAATTCCACTTATCATGATAAATTGAGGATTAACCAATAAATTTGATATTACTTCAAATAATGCATCCATACTATCTCTCCTGCTCAAGTTCTAAATCATTGGGATGAGTTTTACTTATTAGATTCTCTTCCTGTCTGGATTCTATAAATGTGTCTTTTAAAATAAGGTCGTTTATATCTAATTTTTCTTCTCCATTTTGATAGACTATATATTTATAGTTTGTAAAATTTGCTCCAATGGCAATATCTTGCATAAACTGGATACCAGCATTGTCATTTTGATTATAGAATTGAACACTATTGTAGTTATCCTTAACTAATTCAGCAACTTTTTGTGCGTTGCTAGTGCTGTTTGCTATAATGACATCTATTATTCTGTCCCCAAATGTCAAGACCAATCCAAAATTTCTTTTTATTCCACCTCTCATGCTACCCCAAGTAACACACTTTTAGCATCAAAGCATTTATTGTTAGCACCTTTATAGTAAGCTTCATCAGGTGTTAAATAATTCTTCTTAGTACAGAAATCTGCATGTAGTCGCTTCCTCTTTTAGTTTCCCTGTGAGAACTAGCCGCAGCCATATCAATTTCTACTCTTTTTTCAATATATTAGGTACACATCATCTCTTTTAACTATGATATTGCAAATGAATAATATATTTACTTCATCAGACGCTTGATAATACGCCTATCATTTTTTTAACATTGGAATTTGATTGAGTTGAGGAATAGGTACCAGACATTCCCATAAAATTACTCAACGGGAAGCCAAAGATAGCTTCCTCGCTTTGGGAAGTGAAAACACCTGGTACCCCGTTGAATAATTAAACAGGGCAATGATAATATGAATTTGAGTGAATGTACATAAAGAGAAAAGAGCTTTCATTGAGTTTCATTTTTTATCAAAATTTTGTAGAATATTACAAAATTTTTCATACTAAAAGTATTATAAAGGTATAAATTGAATTTTTAAAGTTAGTTAGAAAAAGAATTTAAAATTCAGTTTGAGTGTTTGTAGTAAAAAAGTAGTAAAAAAGTAATTTTTGAGTTTTCTTAAAGTGAGAGTTAAATCTCTTGAAGTCCCCTAATTAAGGGATGGTGCGGACGAGAGGACTTGAACCTCCACACCTTGCGGCACCAGATCCTAAGTCTGGCGTGTCTGCCAATTTCACCACATCCGCGTGGTTTTAGTTTTTCATGTCACTTCTGACAAATAACTACAGCTTTTTAATCTTTTCAAAATCAAAACT
>Ga0256829_1002168_pt1 | contig 14968 bp, 17 predicted proteins | sample 131447metaG_FD_185979 | JGI IMG/M metagenome (GOLD analysis project Ga0256829, IMG submission 185979) | Hydrothermal vent microbial communities from Lau Basin, Pacific Ocean - 131-447 | ecosystem: Environmental > Aquatic > Marine > Hydrothermal vents | place: Pacific Ocean: Lau Basin | collected...
TTTTGTATACATTGTAGGCAAAATACCTTTTATTTTAAGTTTAGGATTTGAAGTATGTTGTAAAAGAGTAATTGTTTTTAAAAGCTGTGCAAGTCCTTCAAGCGCAAAATATTCAGTCTGCACCGGAATAATAACACTATCACTCGCATTAAGTGCATTTACAGTAATAATCCCGAGCGTAGGAGGTGTATCAATGATAATATAATCATAATTTTCATTAAGTTCTTCAATTTTATTTTTTATAACCTGACTGTCAACTTCAGGGTCAAATTCTTTTTCAATACCTACAAGTCCTATATTTGAAGGAATTATTTTAAGTGTAGGAAGCATTGTTTTTAATATTACATCATTTATATTTTTTGCCCCTATCAAAACATGATAAAAATTAAATTCATAATCATTTTTATAAAAGCCCAAAGATGTAGTCCCGTTTGCCTGCGGGTCGGCATCAATAAAAAGCACTTTTTTATCGGCAATCGCTAAAGATGCTGCTAAATTAACAGCGGTAGTTGTCTTCCCAACCCCGCCTTTTTGGTTTGCTACGGTTATTGTTTCGGCCATTTGTTTATTTACCTTTTAATGTTCCATCATTATTTAATGTTTTTTCTATCCCAAAAATTAATCTGTTTTTTTCAAAAATTTCATTATATTCACTAAAAATATTTTCCCATAAAATTTTTCTATCCACAAGGAGTAAAAAATTTTTTAATATTTTATCATTTTTTATATCAATATCCAAACATCCGTATTCATATTTTTTATTTAAGCCTACAGGATGTTTGGTATTAATACCTATTCCGCAAATAATCTTTTTTTTTATAATATTACATAAAACACCACCCGTTTTTTTGGGAGTTTTATCTAAAATATATAAATCATTAGGCCATTTTATTGTCAATTTTTCATTATATTTTTTTAAAATTTTATACATCAAAAAAGAAAAATATACGCTAAGACTTTGCATCGGCACAAAATCAAATTCATTGACATCAACCACAAAAGAGAAAAAAAGATTTCCCTTTTTTCCTATCCATTCCCTTTGATGTGTTCCTATTCCGTTTGTCTGAAATTCACTCCATATACAATAACGATTTAAATTTTCTTTTTTTACTTTTTCAATCAAATACTTTTGGGTTGAATCAATTTCGTTAAAATATTTAATTTTCCACTTCTTCCCATCTCTTCCATTTCTCTTCATCTTTATATTAAAATATTATCCCCTGTTTTTAATCTTTTGCCGTTTAAATAATTAATTGCTTCAGTCTCTTTTTTACCAGGAATTTGTATTTTTTTGAGTTTAACACTTCCTTTTTTACAACCGACTATAACTCCATCTTCTTTAATATCTAAAATAATTCCTTTTTTATTGTTTGATTTATCTTCAATAAACTCCATTTCATTTATCTTAAATTTATCACAAAAAATTCCGGGCCATGGAGTAAATGCCCTATATTTTCTATCCATCATTAAAGCACTTTCAAAATTTACAAATCCGTCTTGTTTTTTGATTTTAGGAGAATATGTTGCCAAAACATTATTTTGTTTTAAAGGTTTAATATTTTCAAAATTTTTAAGGGTATAAATGGTTTGACTAGCCGCTATATTAGCCAGCTCATCAAATAAATCAATACTTGTTTTATTTCCGACATCAACATAATCCCAAACTAAAATATCTCCAGTATCAAGACCCTTATCCATAAGCATAGCCGTTACACCTGTAAATTTATCTCCGTTTAAAACAGCACTTTGAATAGGACTTGCACCTCTGTATTTAGGTAAAAGTGAAGCATGAAGATTAATGCAAGGAGCCGTTTTCAAAACATTTTCCGGAAGCAATAGTCCATAAGCCGCTACCACTATAAAATCGGGATAAAATTTACTTAAATCTTCGTTTTTAAGAGTAGAGGGAGTAAAAACTTTCAAGTTATTTTCAAGGGCATATTTTTTAACAGGTGTCGGAGTTAAAACTTTTTTTCTTCCGACCGGTTTATCGGGCTGAGTATAAACAGCTACAATATTAAAATTATTTTTAATTAAATTATCCAAAATTTTAACGGCATAATCAGGGCTTCCCATAAAAACAATATTCATAAATTACCTTTTTTTGCGGCAATTATAACAAAAATTATTATCCGAATTTTCCGGCAATATAATCGGCTGTTCTTTTCTCTTTCGGATTTAAGAAAATCTGCTCTGTTGAGCCGTATTCTATAAGTTCTCCTAAATACATAAAAGCTGTATAATCACTGATTCTGCTTGCTTGTTGCATATTGTGCGTTACTATCGCAATAGTTACTTTGTCTTTAAGTTTTGCTACTAATTCTTCAATAGCTATTGTAGAAATCGGGTCAAGTGCACTTGTAGGTTCATCCATCAATAAAACTTCCGGCTCAACGGCGATAGCTCTTCCAATACATAGCCTTTGCTGCTGACCTCCGCTAAGTCCTCTTGCATCATCTTTTAGTCTGTCTTTTACTTCTTCCCATAAAGCCGCACCTTTTAGCGCTTCTTCAACTTTTCCTTCAAGTTCTGATTTGTTTTTTTTACCCATAAGTTTTAAACCGTAAGCAATATTGTCAAAAATACTCATAGGAAAAGGGGTCGGTTTTTGAAAAATCATTCCGACTCTTTGTCTAAGGTTAATAAGCTCGTTTTCTTTTTTAAATTCTAAAATATTTTCCATTTTCCCGGTTTGTAAATCTTTTAAAAGAACTTCTCCTTCATATTTATTACCAGGATATAAATCGTGAATTCTATTTAAACTTCTTAAAAGCGTGGATTTTCCACATCCGCTAGGTCCTATAAGCGCCGTTACCTTATTTTCATAAATAGGCAGATTAATATTTTTTAGACTTGGTTTTGGTGCTTTAGCGTATGTAAAATAAAAATTTTTTATATCCATCACCTTTTCATTGGTTGTTTTAGTCTCTTCGTTAAATGATTTCATCTTTTTTTCTCCTTAGTTATATATCTTCCGAGTAAATTAATTATCAAAACAAAAACAGTTAAAATAAAAGCCCCTGCCCAGGCAATTTCCACTAAATGTTTATCAGGCATTGTAGCAAGATTATATATTGCAACTGTTAAGCTTGGAAATTCCTGATTAAGATTAAGTGTAAAATATTGTGAATTTCCACTAGTAAAAAGTAATGGCGCAGTTTCACCTATGATTCTTGCAAACGCTAAAAGCAGCCCTGTCATAATCCCTACTTTTGCGGCTTTTATAATAATATTAAAAATCACTTTATATTTTGGAGCGCCTATTGCAACTCCGGCTTCTCTAAGTTCTTTTGGAACAAGTCCTAACATATCGTCAGTGGTTCTAACTACAATAGGAAGCATTAAAATTGCAAGGGCAATAGCTCCGGCCCATCCGCTCATATGTCCTATAGGATTTACAACCACGGCATAAACAAAAGTCCCAATAACAATAGAAGGCGCTGACATCATAACATCACTTAAATTTCTTATAAATGAAGCGAATTTATTATTAAATGAATATTCCTGAAGATAAATACCAGCCGCCATTCCAATAGGCACTCCTAAAACAACGGCAATTAATGCTAAAATAAACTGACCTACAAAAAGGTTTCTAAGTCCGTTATTAACCAAATCATTTGTAAAAAGATGTAAATTTAAAGCAGCCACACCTTTTACAGTAAGCGTAATAAGTATCCAAAACAAAAATATAAGCCCTAAAACAGCCGCAAGGGTTGAGAGGAAAAGAACTATTTTGTTTATAACCAGTCTCATTTTTTATCCCTTAAAAAGTAAAATTTTGCAAATGAAATAACAATAAAAGAAAGCACAAAAAGAACAAGTGCCAAATAAAACAGAGCCGATAAGCTCATACCACTGCTTTCTGCAAAGTTGTTTGCCAAAACAACCGGAATTGAAACTGTAGGGTCTGTAATTGTTTTTGGGAATGTAAAAACACCACCGATTACAAATGCTACCGCCATTGTTTCACCAAGCGCCCTACCAAGAGCCAAAATCATACTTCCTATAATTCCTTGCTTTGCATAAGGAAAAATAACATCTTTTATAACTTCAAATTTAGTAGCACCCATGGCATATGCAGATTCTTTTAAGACATCAGGGGTTGTATTCATACTGTCACGCGTTAAACTTGACATAAAAGGAATAATCATAACTCCTAATACAAGCCCGGCTACCAGCAAACTTACACTGCTTCCGCCAAAAATACGGGAAATAAAAGGACCGAAATAAAAAAGCCCCCACATACCGTAAATAATACTAGGAATTGCTGCTAAAAGCTCAATAGCCATTCCAACAGGTTTTGAAAGTTTAGGCCCTGCAATTTCTGCTAAAAATATAGAAATACCCATTGCAATAGGAACGGCAAAAAACATAGCTAAGATAGTAGAAAGAACAGTTCCTACAATAGGAACTAATCCTCCGTAAATTGTTTCTGTATTTTTAGACTGGGTATTATCTCCTAATGCCGCTAAAACATCGGAATCATCACCGCCTATAGGACCTGAATTAATAGCATCGTCATCGCTGTTTGCCATATCATCGTCTGTATTGATCGAATCGTCACTGTTTATACCGTTGTCATTATCAACCGTATCTTGATTATTGGCTACATTCTCATCCGTAGCTTTAGTATTAGATGCATTATTTGCCGTATTGTTTTGATTTAAAGCAACTGTGACATCCCATCTTGGGTCAACTAAAAAATGAATACCGTATTTGCTAACAGCCGGTTTTGCATAAATAAACAACACAACAAATATTGCCGAAAGTATCAAAAGAATCGTAGTAGCACTTAAAGCGGAAAGTTTTTTAAAAATAGCTTCCATTAATTGCCTTTTTGTTTTTTGAATTTTATCAAAAATAAAGAAGATTTCAAATCTCCTTTATTATTTAGCGGGAGAAATCCCTTTTTCTTCCCAATATTTTCTAATTTGTGCTTTTACGCTTGAAGGAAGCGGAACATATCCTAAACTAGATGCCGCTTTATCTCCATAATTATAAGCATAGTTAAAAAATGCCGTAACTTCTTTGTTTGAAGCTGTTTTTTCTTTTGGCAAAAGAATAAAAGTTGATGCAATTATAGGATATCCGTGTTTTGGATAAGCAATAACTTTATAAAAATCTTTTTTAGGGTCAAATCCTGCATATGCCGCACCTTTTGAGAAATTAGCAGGAATCGGAGCATAAAATCTTCCGTCTCTTCCTTGAACGGAAGCCATTTGCAAATGATTTTTAAGTGCGTCTGCATAATCAACATATCCTATTGAATAATTATTTGTTTTAATAGCGGCACTTACACCGAAGTTTCCTTTACCAGCTACACTTCTGCCTTGTGCATCTGTCGGCCAGTTTATAAGTTTTCTAGCTCCGTAATATTTTCTCCAAATTGAGCTCATTTTACTTAAATAATAACTAAAGTTAAAAGTTGTTCCTGATTTATCACTTCTGTGGACAAAAATAATTTTTTTATGAGGTAAATGTGCATTTTTATTATATTGAACGATAATCGGATTATCCCAATATTGAATAGTTCCAAGAGCAATTCCCTGAATTGCCGCTTCACTTAATTTAAGATTATGAACACCCGGAATATTATAACCAAACACAATACCTCCGACTACTGTCGGGAACATATAAAGTTTTGCTATTTTTAAGACTCTTGGAGTTAACGGTTTGTCACTTCCGCCAAAATTCACATGTCTTGCAACAACTTCTTTAATACCGGTTCCAGAACCTGTTGCCGTATAATTTACCCTGTTTCCTGTTTTGTCATAAAAACTGTGAATCCATTGTTTATATACCGGATATGGAAAAGATGCACCTGTTCCGTTAATTGTCCATGCAAATGAACTAACCGCCGCTAATGTTAAACCTGCTATAAATTTTTTCATTTTGTCTCCTTTTTTGGTTTTATTGCGAAATTATAAAATAATAATATAACAAAATGATAACAAAAAAATTTTCATTAAAACATTAATTATTATATAATAACTCAAAAAAAGGATTCTAATGATAATAGAACAACAATTAACCGCCTTAAATAATAAATTTTACGGTTATATTCAGGCAATTGAAATATCTTTGCAAGAAAGAGAGCTAACCGATGAATTTTTTATGATAGATTTAAAAGAATTTGACAATGAAGTAATAAAAGTAATTGCTCTATACCATCCGCAAGGAGAATTTCTAAGACAGACTATTGCGTATCTTAAGATTTCATCTTTTTTGGTAAAAATCAAAAAATCTGTAAAATCTTTTATTAAAAATTACGATTTCCATAATGACAAAATAGAAGCTCTTTATCAAAATTCAATAAGCGATATAGTTACACTAAAACTTGCAATAAAAAGCGAAAGTATTGAAGATGCTTATTCAAGTATTGTAAGTTATGAAAAAATAGCGGATGAACTTTATAAAGAATTGGTTTTAGAAATAAAATCAATGGATAATATTGATGAAATTTTAAAAACACTTAACATTGCAAAAAAACTAGAAAGAATAAGCGATTCCATTAAAACAATATCAAAATATCTGCTTTTTGCAAAAGAAGGAATTGATATATAATGTTAATAGCAATTATTGAAGATGAAGAAGATTTACTAGAACTGCTTGAATTTAACCTTAAAGCGGAAGGCTATGATGTAGTAGGCTTTTTAAATACAAAAAAAATAAAAGATTTTATTATAGAAGAAAATCCCGATTTATTAATTGTAGACAGAAATTTACCTGGAATTGAAGGCAGTAAATTTATAAAAGAGTTAAAAAACGAAGGATATAACATTCCCGTTATTTTTCTAACCGCCAAAAATTCAGAAACAGATATATTAGAAGGTTTTGAAGCCGGGGCGGATGATTATATAACAAAACCTTTTAGTATGGCTGAGCTAAAAGCCAGAATAAAAGCCGTTTTAAAAAGGCATTTAAAAGAAAATAAACTATTAGCATATAAACATTATAAACTGGATGTTAAAAATCAAATATTTTATAATAATGAAGAAAATGTCAATTTAACAAAAAATGAAACAAAACTTTTAAAAATATTTTTTGAAAATCCTAAAAAAATTATTTCAAGAGAAGAAATAGCCGATATTTTGGAAATAAATGAAAAAAGTGTAACCGTAGCAGTAAACAGACTAAACCATAAAATAAATCTTTTACAATCTGTCAGGGGAATAGGCTATAAACTCAATGATTAAAAAATTTTTTTGCCAAAATGAAAAAGAAGAGATAAAAAATTTAAAAAAAGAGATAGAAAAACTAAAAAAAGAAAACAAAAAACTCAAATTTCAAAACTCATTCAAAGATGATGTGATTTCGGCTATTTCTCACGAATTTAAAAATCCGGTTTCTATCATAAACGGATATATAGAGACAATTTTATCCTCAAATCTTCCAAAAGAGCTTGAAAAAAAATTCCTGACAAAAATACACAAAAACACCCTTAGATTAACAGGACTTATAGATAAACTATACCTCATCACCAAAATAGAAAACAAAAAACTGAGAATCCAAAAAAGTGTTTTTAGATTTGATGAAGCTATAAAAGAAGTCTTAGCCGGATTTGACGAAAAGAGAATAAAAACAAATCTTTTACCTGTAAAAATAAAAGCGGATAAAAATTTAATTCAAATTGTAATATCAAATCTTATTTCAAACGCTCTTAAATATTCTAAAAAAGATATAGAAGTTAATTTAAATGAAAAGTATTTTGAAGTTATTGACAAAGGCATCGGAATTGATGAAAAGAATCTTAGGCTTATAAAAGAAAAATTTTTTAGAATTGCAAAAAACGACTGGGACAACTCTTTAGGACTTGGGCTTTATATTGTAGAAAAAATTTTAAAACTACATCACACACATCTGCAAATAAAAAGCAAAGTAAAAAAAGGAAGTAAATTTTATTTTGATATTACTTCATTAAAAGATAAGGAATACCTATTATAATTGAAACTATAAAAATAAGTCCTATAAATATAAGAGTAATAAATTTACCGAAATTAAACGGCTTTTCATTTATATTATTTTCATTATTCATTACATAACTCCTTAGAATTTGCATAACTTGCAACTATAATTTTTATATCTTCAGGGGTGCAAAGATATATTTCATCATCCGCTTCGAGCAGATTGAATAAATCTGCCGCTGCGTCTAAATTCATAGCTTTTATACCATATTTTTCTCTTAAATATACAATAGATTCAATATCATTCACACAATAAACCGCATCTATCTCTTTTGCAACTTTATCTAATCTTTCAAATTTTTTATCATCTGCCGTATAAATATAAGCATATTTCAATTTTTATCCTTTATTTTTATGTTTCCTCATATTGATATACATATGAATAATATCAATGGCTGCGGGGGTAACTCCGCTTATTTCACTTGCCGCAAAAAGCGTTGCAGGTCTGAATTTTTCAAGTTTTTCCACTATTTCCCTGCTTAGCCCCGGTATTCCTTTATATTCAAAATCTTCGGGTATTTTTACGCTTAACATCTCTTTCATTTTATCTATCTGGGCTTTTTGTCTTTCTATATAATGATGATATCTGGCTTCAATTAAAATCTGCTCGAGTGCGGCTTGGCTTAAATTTTTAAGCTCAGGTGCAATTTCTAAAAGCTTATTTTTATCAAAAGTATGTCTAGCCGCTAATTTTCTAAGCTCCATTTTGTTTTGAATTTTCTCCTCACCTAGAGTTTCAAGTTTATTGTTAAGTTCTTTATTCGGAGTTATAAAAGTTTTATTTAAAATCTCCATTCCCTTATTTATTTCTTCTTTTAAGTTTTGAATTTCTTTGTATGTTTTTTCATCAAGAAGACCTAAATTATATCCGTAATCTCCAAGTCTTAGGATTGCATTATCTTCTCTTAATAATAATCTATATTCACTTCTGCTTGTAAACATTCTATATGGCTCGTTTGTTCCTTTTGTTACTAAATCATCAATTAAAACCCCGATATAAGCTTCATCTCTTCTAAAAATAACCGGTTCTTTTTCATCTATTTTAAATGCTGCGTTAATTCCTGCCATTATCCCCTGGGCTGCGGCTTCTTCATATCCTGTTGTTCCGTTTATCTGACCTGCAAAGAAAAGCCCTTCAACAGTTTTTGTTTCAAGTGAATGTTTAAGAATAGTCGGCTGAATAAAATCATATTCAATTGCATAACCGAATCTGACAATTTTAGCATTTTCAAGACCCGGAATTGAGTGAATAAAATCTTCTTGCACATCCATAGGAAGCGAAGTTGAAAGTCCGTTTAAATAATATTCTGTCGCCTCCATTGTCTGTGGTTCCACAAATACATGATGTCTGTCTTTATCCGGGAATTTATTAAGTTTATCTTCAATACTCGGGCAGTATCTAGGACCGATTCCTTCAATCTGACCGGTAAAAAGCGGGGCTCTATGGAAATTGTTTTTAATTATACCGTGAGTATTTTCATTTGTATAAGTTATGTAGCAAGGAAGTTGCACAGGGTTGAAGTTTTTTGTTCTAAATGAAAAAGGTTTTGGATTTTCATCTCCCGGTTGAATATCCATTTTAGAAAAATCAATACTTCTGGCATCTATTCTTGCTGTTGTTCCTGTTTTTAATCTATCAAGCTCAAATCCAAGCTCTTCTAATGAAGCGGATATCTTTTTAGCCGGAAGTTCGTGAAATCTCCCGCCTTCAAGTTTAACAGGACCAAAATGCATAAGTCCTCTCATAAATGTTCCTGTAGTTAAAATAAGAGCTTTACACTCATAAATATTAAGTAAATTTGTTTTAACTCCTGTAATTTTGCCGTTTTTAGTTAAAATTTCATCCACTATCTCCTGAGCTACCGTTAAATTCGGAGTATTTAAGATTTTATCTCTCATCCAAATTCTATATCTGTCCATATCAATCTGCGCCCTGCTTCCCCTAACTGCCGGACCTCTGTTTTCATTAAGCACTCTAAACTGAAGACCGGCATTATCAGTAGCAAGTGCCATAAGCCCTCCAAGAGCGTCTATTTCTTTAACTAAATGCCCTTTTGCAAGTCCTCCTATTGCCGGGTTACAGCTAGCGGCTCCTATTTGTTCTACGAGCATTGTTAAAAAAAGAGTTTTTTTACCCATTTTTGCAGCGGCATACGCCGCTTCTATTCCGGCATGCCCGCCACCTACTACAATAACATCAAACCGTTTCATCAAAATCCTTTAATTTTTCTGCATTTTGTATATATTTTTGAAAACTGTCAAGTTTTTTATTTATATCATCTTTTTGTAAATATTCTTCAAATTCATTTTGTGTTTTGATATTTATCATATTTTCATCAAAAACATCAAGTAAAATATTACTGTTTCCGACAATTATCAGATATTTTCTTTTATTAAACTCTATTAACGCTATTTTGTTTTTAGGGTCTAAGGGTCTTTGAAAAACAATATCCAAACTGCCTTTAACAGGAAGTTTTGTTTTAAGTTTTTTCTTAAAAATCCATAAAATAACCGCTAAAATAATTAAAATAGCCACTGCTATAAAATAAGAGACAAAATCTATTCCGTTATTATCCGCATATGTGATTTGAGGTTTTTGAACAGAAGTTTTTTTAACATTGACAATCCTAAATCTAACCCCATATCCATCGGGTGTCAGCGCCACTAAAGTTTTATATTTTTTATCTGCATCAATAGAAACCAAAATACCGTTTTTTGAAGGATTCACCGTTATAGTCTTAATAAAATAATTACTAAAAGATTTTTTATACTCTTTATTTGAATTTATATCCGAAATAAAAAATTTGTTTTTGGAATCTTTAATAACTTTGCCTGTAAATCTTCCGTCAAGTGAAAAAAGGATATCAAGCTTTCCGTTTTGCTCAAAAAAATTTACATTAATTAAATTAGCCGCAAATAAAAAAGATGTAAAAAAAATCATAATTAGTTTTTTCATTTTTCCTCTTTTGTCAGGTAATAAATAAGTGAATTTGCATCAAGAACTTCATTGAGCCTTATTGCAAGATTTTTTTCATAAACCATAACTTCTCCTTTCCCGATAATTCTTCCGTTTACATAAACTTCGGCACTCTCACCTGCTGGTTTATTCAAATCAATAATACTCCCTCTTTGAAGTGTTAAAATTTCCCTTAGATTCATATCAACCCTGCCAAGGTCACTTTCAAAAAAAATTTCGGCATCAAGCAAATTTGCATAATCGGGAATTATTTCTTCGTCAAAATCTTTTGTTTCCATTTTTTTCCTTAATGAAGTATTGAAAAACACTCACCGTCTATACTGTAATCTTTTCTCACATCGTATTTCACATCTTTTATATCCAAAAATTGCGGAGTTGAAATATCAAAATCAATATTTTCATCTGATGCAATTACTTTTGCATTTCCGACAATAAGATTTGCAATTTCGTTTGTTAAATCAGGCAAATCATACTCTTTTTCCCCAAACAAAAGCATACTGACCGTATCAAGTGTCTCCTTTGGAATAAACAGATAAACGGGTTTATTTATATCTCCGTTCACTTCAATTTTACTGACAAAACCTTTTTTATCTACATTACCGCATTTGCCAAACTCTCCGCCTATGGATTTTACAAAATTTTCAACCGCTTTATCAAAAAATCTATCCATTTTCATCCTTCTTAAATTATTATATAATTTTACCAAAAAAGGCAAAATTTGATAACAGCAATTTTAATAGGAATTATAACAGGTTTTTTCAGCGGTTTTTTAGGTGTCGGGGGAGGAACCATTTTAGTTCCTATGCTTTTGTTTTTAGGATTCGGTTTAAAAGAGGCTATAGGAATCAGTGTAACACAAATGATGATGAGCTCTACATACGGCTCGTTTCTTAATTATAAAAAAGGGCTTCTAAAAATAAAAAACGGATTATCTCTTGCTTTAGGAGGTGCCATAGGAGCTGGTTTTAGTGGATTTATCGTAGCTCATACAAGTAAATTGGTTTTAGGGGCAATATTTTTAACCCTTGTTTTTATTGCAATAATCAGATTTTTTATAACTGTCCACGAACCGCACGATGAGCCTCCGATTGATAACAAAAAGCTTTTTTTTATAGGTCTGTTTGTCGGGACTATTGCCTTAAGTGTGGGTGTCGGAGGTGCAATTCTTATAACACCTATTTTAGTCGGTTTTTTAAAATACAAACTAAAAACAACTGTTAGTCTTAGTCTCTTTTTTGTAGTTTTTTCTTCCATTTCAGGATTTATATCCCAAAGTATCGCCGGACATATTAATTATTTAGAAGGATTCACAATAGGATTTGCCAGTCTTATAGGCACATATTTTGGAATTAAACTTTATCACAAAATGGATACAAAAAATCATAAAAAAATACTTTTAGCCTGGTATATTTTCATATTCTTTGCTATGATATATAAATTATACTTTTAAGGAATTTTATGGATATAAAAACACTAAGCGAAATTTTGGTTATTTTAATTATAAGTTTTAGAATATATACACTTGAAAAATTCAAAATCCAATCGGCAGCAGATAAACTTTTTGCTTTGTATTATTTAAAAAATCATTATCCTATTTTGGGATACAGCGTTATTTTTTATATTTTAGAAATTATTTTAATAGAACTTTTTATGCTTCAAAGAGTTGATATAGCTTTAATATTTATTTTTATGGTAGAGCTTTTTTTGATTTACCGACATATTTTTATTGCTTTAAAAACAGACGACAGGGATGATTATATAGATACGGTCATAAAAAGAATGTTTAAAACGCTAACATATGATGAATATATTCAGATAAAAGGCGAACTTTACAAAAAAATACCGAAATGGAAACTCTATATGACCGAAATTATGGTATTTTTCTTTGCAATATGGAGTATTGAATTAGCTTAATAAGGGAAAAGGAGTATTATTGAATAAAATCAAAATCACAGGTGCAAGAGAAAATAATTTAAAAAATATAAATTTGGAAATACCCAAAAATAAATTAATAGTTTTTACGGGACTATCCGGAAGTGGAAAAAGCACGCTTGCTTTTGATACGCTTTATGCAGAAGGTCAAAGAAGATATATTGAATCTCTAAGTTCATATGCCAGACAGTTTTTACAACGAACGGGAAAACCCGAAGTTGATAAAATAGAAGGATTAACCCCGGCTATTGCAATAGACCAAAAAACAACATCCAAAAATCCCCGCTCAACTGTGGGAACTGTAACTGAAATATATGATTATCTTAGACTCCTTTATGCAAGAGTGGGAATACAACACTGCCATTTATGCGGCAAAAAAATAACCCAAATGACACCTCAGGATATTATAAATGAAGTGCTTAAACTCCCGCTTGGAGCCAAAATCATAATTTACGCCCCTTTAATAAAAGAAAAAAAGGGAGAATTTGGCGATTTAATAGAAAAACTCCGTAAAGAAGGAATTATAAGAGCCTATATAAACGGAACGATTGTCAGACTTGATGAAGATATTGAGCTTAAAAAAACAAAAAAGCACACCATTAAAGCCGTAATTGACAGAGTTATTATAAAAGAAGAAAACAAATCAAGAATCGCCGAAGCGGTTGAGAGAGCTTTGAATAAAAGTTTTGGAGAAGTTGAAATAGAGATTCTTAATGCAAAAGAACTTGGGATGGAAAAAGATTTTATACACTACAGCGAGCATAACGCCTGCTTTGATTGTAAAGTAAGTTTTGAAGAGCTTGAGCCAACCGGTTTTTCATTCAACTCTCCAAAAGGAGCATGCCCTAAATGTGACGGTCTTGGAGTGACTTATACACTTGATATGCAAAAGGTTATAAAAGACAAACCCTTAAATAAAGGCGCAATCCCTTTAATCTGGGGATTTAACAAAAAATATTATCAGGAATTTTTCAAAGCCCTATGCAGTGAACTTGACATAGATATGAACAAAAGTTTTTATGAATTAGAAGAATATCAAAAAAAAGCAATTCTAAACGGCACGGCTTATGAAATTGAATTTAATTACGCTAAACACAAAATAGCCAAAAGATGGCTAGGACTCAAACAAATAGCCCTGGATTTATATAAAGAGAGTGATTTAAGCGAAATTATGAGTGAAAGCACCTGCCCTACCTGTAAAGGATTTAGACTAAAGCCGGAATCTTTAGCCGTAAAAGTTGCCGGTAAAACAATAGCCGATATTATTTCTATGCCGATTGATGAAGCTTATAAATTTTTTAGTGATGAGAAAAACTTTGAATATCTTTCAAATCAGGAAAAAATGATAGCAAATCCAATTCTTAAAGAAATCCGTGAGAGAATATTCTTTTTGGTTGATGTAGGGCTTGGATATCTTACACTTCACAGAGACGCAAGAACTATAAGCGGTGGAGAAAGTCAAAGAATTAGAATTGCTAGCCAAATAGGAAGCGGACTGACAGGCGTTATGTATGTTTTGGATGAACCTAGTATTGGTTTGCACGAAAGAGATACGCTAAAACTTATAAACACACTTAAAAACCTAAAAAACAAAGGCAACAGCGTAATTGTCGTAGAACACGACAGAGAAACTATATTAAATGCCGATTTTATTGTAGATATCGGTCCTGGGGCCGGGAAATTCGGCGGAGAAGTTATTTTTAGCGGTGATATAAATTCTTTAATGAAAAGCAATACCCTAACCGCTAAATACCTAAAAAAAGAGCTTGATATAAATTATCAAAAAAACCGCCCTCAAAACGAATGGATAGAAATAAAAAATGTAAATATACATAATATAAAAAACCTTGATGTAAAAATACCTTTAAGAAACCTTGTATGTGTTACAGGTGTAAGTGGAAGTGGGAAAAGCTCTCTTATACTTCAAACTCTTCTTCCCGTAGCCAGAGAAATTTTAAACCACGCACATAAAATAAATAAAGTAAAAGGCGTTGAAATAAAAGGACTTGAAAAACTAGATAAAGTAATTTACCTTGACCAAAGCCCGATAGGAAGAACTCCTAGAAGCAATCCGGCAACATATACGGGTGTATTT
>Ga0256829_1002169_pt1 | contig 14965 bp, 13 predicted proteins | sample 131447metaG_FD_185979 | JGI IMG/M metagenome (GOLD analysis project Ga0256829, IMG submission 185979) | Hydrothermal vent microbial communities from Lau Basin, Pacific Ocean - 131-447 | ecosystem: Environmental > Aquatic > Marine > Hydrothermal vents | place: Pacific Ocean: Lau Basin | collected...
CTGAATCGCCAGCCTTGCACCGCATCCACATAACCGCGTACCAGATGAAATTGTCCGATTTGACGGGACGATACTTCAGATGCGTCAAGTATCCGGAAACGGTTGCTTTTCCATAAGCCGCGCATGTCCCGTCTGGCGGCTTTTTCGGTTCTGAGCAGCGCATCCGCCCAGTAAACGTTGGGCGCGAATGTATAGACATGAGCCAGACCTTCTCGCACCAGTATGTTGTTGACCCAGCGCCCGTCGCGCAGATAGATCTGTGCCAGCGTACGTCCGTATTTATCCTTCTTTTCCCTGTCCAGACGCAAGCGTACGGATTTACCTAGAATCAGTTGTGTGAGGCGGCGCTTGGCATCTTTGGCATAGGGTTGTTCACGCTGATTATTGTGGGCCACTTCCGGCGTATTGATGCCGAGCAAGCGGATGCGTTCACCGCTTCGGGTGCGAAAGGTATCGCCATCGAAGATATAGGCTACGCTGACCCATCGTGATTGTCCGATGACAGAAAACGTGCCTGCCTGCGCAGCACTGATGGCGAGCAGCAGACATATCAGAATGAAACTAGTGCGGCGTAACAAGTGTTCCTACAATATCCGTATAACTGTCCATGCTATGACTTGCGAGATATGCACGCAGTTCATCCAACAGCTTTTTGCACATCAGCGGGTCATAAAACAACCCGGTACCGAGGCCAATCGCATCAGAGCCAACAATGGCGAATTCGATGGCATCATTGGCGCATGTAATGCCGCCTTGGCCAAGAATCGGAATATTGTGTTGGGCCGCCACCGCGCGAGTCTGATGGATTTTCCACAGCGCCACCGGCTTAATCGCCGGCCCCGACAGGCCGCCGGAAACATTATCGATCACCGGTCTGCGTTTCTCAATGTCCACCGCCATACCAACCAGCGTATTGATCACCGATAATCCATCTGTGCCAGCCTCAATCACATGGCGAGCGGTATCGGCAATATCAGCGCTATTGGGTGAGAGTTTGGTGATGAGCGGCTTTTTCGTCATCGGGCGCATGGCTTCGACCACGCGCGCCGCCATGGCTGGATTATTGCCGAAATGCACGCCGCCCTCTTTCACATTGGGGCAGGAGATGTTGATTTCAATTGCCGTAACCGGCGAGTCGTCAAAAATCCGTGCCACCTCGGCATATTCTTCCGGACTTGTACCGTTGGCATTGGCCCAGAACTGGGTGTCATGGTGCGGCAATTCGGGCAGGATTTGATCCACCACATAACGCGCCCCCGGATTTTGCAAGCCGATGGCATTGAGCATGCCTGACGGCGTTTCATACACCCGGTGCGGCGCGTTGCCCATTCGCGCTTCCAGCGTCGTGCCCTTGAGAATCACCGCGCCAACATCACGGTTGTCCCATCCCTCGATGCGGGTGTACTCCTCGCCAAAACCGACACAACCGGAAAGCAGCACCAGCGGCGTCTGTAAGCTTAGTCCTGCAAAGGAAGTGGAGAGATCGATGGAATTTGGCATTGCGCAAGCCTAGGAGTCTGTCGGACTTTGGGCAATTGCAGTATTGCTGTATGATCCGTGATGTGAATGAATCCGCTGCTCCCAATAGACAACTGATCCGTCGCGGAATGCGCTGGAAACTGATGGTGGCTATGGTCAGTATGATTGTGACGCTGGTGCTGTTGCTGACGCTGTTGCAGGTGAGCGCCCAGCGCGACAGCCTGAAAGGGGCACTGGCCATGCACGCTTCTTTCCTTGATGAGCAGATGAACAGACGGGCTGGCAGAGTTGCCGATCAGATGTCCGGCCACGTTCGCAACCTGATTGCAACCCATCGCCTGGCTCTGGCCAACGAATTTCTGCAGGATGTGGTCAGAGATATCAACGATCTGCGTTATGTGATTCTTATGCATGGCAGCAAACCCAGGCTCGCGATCGGGGCCGATCTCGATAAGGCGCTGAAACAGCATATTCTGTCCGGTTCGCTTTCCAGTTTTGCTGCCAGCCAGCACCAGCGGATGCACCACCACTTCAATATTAGCCATCATGCCTTTATGGAGATGGTGGTGCCGGTCATCATTCATCAGCAGCAGTGGGGGGTGTTGCGGCTGGGGTTTTCGATGGATGGACTGAATCAGTTACTTGCCAAATCCCGTGCTTATAATGATAGCGCCATTAGCAGCGCTGTGATTCGAATCAGTTTGACTGCGCTGCTGTTTCTGTTAGCCGGAGCGCTGGCAGTCTTTTATTTTGCCAGCCGCTGGACGAAACCGGTTCAGGAACTGGTGCGCTTTTCACGTCAACTGGCCGGCGGTGATTTTTCAGCCACGCCGCATGTCAGTATCAGTAAGCGCAGCGATGATGAAATCGGTCTGCTGGTCTCGGCGCTGGAGGAGATGGCCGCGTCATTACGGCAATCCTATGCTCAACTGGAAGCGCACAGTCATATTCTGGAGGAGCAGGTGGAGACCCGCACCCGTCAACTGGCCAAAGCGCGGGACAAGGCGCTGCAGGCGGCGCAGGCCAAGAGCGATTTTCTGGCTAACATGAGCCATGAAATTCGTACGCCGATGAATGCGGTGATCGGTATGGCGCACCTGGCGCTGGATGGGGCGAAAGGTCATCGCCAGCGCGATTACCTGAACAAGATTCTCACGGCTTCCGAGTCATTGCTGGTTATTATCAACGATGTGCTGGATTTCTCCAAGGCTGAGGCGGGCAAGTTAAGTTTGGAAACGGTGGATTTTAATCTGGCCGAAACACTGAACCATGTTGCCAGCATCAATGCGATTGCCGCGAATGTGAAGGGACTAGAGCTGATATTCCATGTACCCCCGGATTTTCCGCCGCTGCATGGTGATGCCATGCGACTGGGGCAGGTGCTGCTCAATCTGGTCAATAACGCTGTAAAATTCACAGAGCGGGGGCAGGTGCAGGTTGATGTTAAGGTAGTTGACCAAAGCGATGTGGATATTGAGCTGATGTTCAGGGTGACAGACACCGGTATCGGTATGACGGAAGATCAGCAGGCCAATCTGTTTCAGGTCTTTTCGCAGGCAGATATGTCGATTACGCGCAACTACGGCGGCACCGGCCTGGGGCTGGCCATCTGCAAGCAACTGGTTGAACTGATGCAGGGCGAGATTGGCGTGGAGAGCAAGCCGGGCGAGGGCAGCTGCTTCTATTGTCGTATTCGCTTTAAACTGGGCAATGCCGATGCTATGACTGCTGCATTGGAGCGTGGCAAGCCTGTTCCGGCGGATGTGGTGCGGGCGCTGAGCGGAGCGCGCCTGTTGCTGGTTGAGGATAACGAAATCAATCAGCAGGTGGCGGAAGGGTTGTTGGCCAGGGTCGGTGTCAGTTTGCAAATTGCCCACCATGGCAAGGAGGCTGTGCAAGCTATTCAACATGACGCATTTGACGGCGTGCTAATGGATATGCAGATGCCGGTGATGGATGGGCTGGAGGCGACCCGTCTGATCCGGGCTGATGCAAAATTCAGCGACCTGCCCATTATTGCCATGACTGCCAATGCCATGCCCGGCGACCGCGAAAAATGCATCCAGGCCGGCATGAACGATCATATCAGCAAACCGGTTGACCCAGACCGGTTTTACGCCACGCTTATCCGCTGGCTCAGACACGCTCAGGTCAGCGCCGCAGAGCATCTGTCGCCCGCAACAGATGACGCGCATGTTGATGCGCCGGATTTTATCGCGCTGCCCGGTATTGATGTAGCTGATGGATTACAGCGCGTGGCTGGCGATCAATCACTGTATCGCAAGATGCTGTGTAAATTTTATGATTCTCAGGCGGACGCGCTGCAGGGTGTTCGTGCTACACTGGCCACAGATGAGAGAGAGCAGGTTCTTCAGATGCTTCACACGCTGAAAGGCGTCGCCGGCAATATCGGCGCCCATGCGCTGTACGACACGACGACAGCACTTGAAACGAACCTGAAAGCCACTGGTGATATTGATTCTGTGCTGCTGTCCGCTGCAGAAACATCACTGACTGAAGTGATGGGTGGCCTTGGCGCATGGCGTGAGCATCAACCCGGAGGTGGAGAGACACCAGATGTTGGCGATGGCGGCAGTGCAACCGCCTTGATCGCCCGGATGCGAAGGCTGCTGGAAGATTACAATGGCGATGCGGTGGAACTGATGGATGCGCTCGGCGGAGCCATATCCGACAGCGACTGCGCCATGCAGTTGGCGGCGCTGCGACAGCATCTCTCCGCCTACGACTTTGATGCCGCACTCGCCGATCTGGATGCTATTGATTTGCAATGTCAGAGAGAAGCGTAAGGCGATGGCAGGTGTTATTTTTTCGTTTGTGGCAATCCGAAAGCGTGCTTGTTAGATTTCGCGGCCAATTTTGATTGCGAGGTAATTCCCATGGCATTTGTTGTCACCCAACTGTGTAAAGATTGCGTAGATACCGCCTGTGTCGCTGTTTGTCCGGTGGACTGTTTCTATCAGCCGAAAGATGTCACGGACAAGACGCCGAATATGCTGTTTATCTCACCGGAAGAGTGCATTGACTGCGCCGTGTGTGAGCCGGAATGTCCGTGGGAAGCGATCTATCCTGAAGAAGATGTGCCGGATGTGTTTGTGTCCGATATTGAACTGAATGAGCTGTGCGATACGGAACGCGATGAATTTGATCTGGCTGAAGTGACTGATCATGAACCGCCTTCGGCTGAAGAGGTGGCGCAGAACAAGACCAAATACGGTCTGTAATCATTTTCGGTTAAACCGTCAAAAGCGCATGCGTGGCTGACCACGCATGCGCTTTTTTTATAAATATGAACAAAATCATCCTCAATGGTCTGACATACGAACAACTGCTTGAGCTTTGCCGGCAGGCTGGCGTCAAAGCGGTGCATGCCGAACGTCTGGTCGCTTCGATCTATCGGCGCTATAACACGGATATCGCTGCCATCGCCGATCTGCCATCTGCGTTGCGTCGTTATCTGACTGATAAGGCCTGCATGTTTGAACCGGATTGTACAGCCAGCCAACAGGCTGAAGATGGTACGCGCAAACTGCTGTTGAAAATGACGGATGGAAGAGAAGTCGAAACCGTGCTAATTCAGGCCGCAGGCAGATTAACCCAGTGCATCTCCACGCAGGTGGGCTGTGCGGCGGGTTGCAGCTTCTGCCTGACTGCGACTGCAGGTCTGAGCCGCAATCTGAGTGCTGCCGAGATGGTATCGGAGGTGTTTGCCGGTCAGCGAATCAGCGGACGAAAGGTGCGCAACCTGGTGTTGATGGGCATGGGCGAGCCGTTGCACAACTATGATGAGGTGGTGCGTTTTGTGCGCATCGCGACTGATCCCAGGGGTATGGCTTTCTCGCCAAATCGCGTCACCCTCTCCACATCGGGGCTGGTGCCGGCCATCTATCGCATGATTGAAGATGAACTACCATGCAATCTGGCTGTATCGCTCAACGCTACTACCGATGCAGTGCGCAGCCGTATCATGCCGATCAATCGCAAATATCCGATTGCCGTGCTGATGCAGACGGTGCGCGACTATATTACCGCCAGAGGCAACAAGCGGGTGTTGATCGAATACGTCATGCTGGCCGGCGTCAATGATAGCCTGGACGATGCAGCGCGTTTGTGTGAACTGCTGGATGGGCTCGATTGCACGATCAACCTGCTACCTTTCAATCCGTTTGACGCCGCCGAATTTAAACGACCCGATGATGCAGTCGTTTCTGTCTTCCGCGCTATGCTGGCAGAGGTCGGCAATGTGGTTGTGGTGCGCGAATCGAAGGGCCGCGATATTTCCGCCGCTTGCGGTCAGTTAAAAACCGAAACAGCAGCAAGACGCCGGCAGTCTGCCGCCTGAATCGACCGCAGCGTCTTTCCCATGCAGTAATTTTTTCTGCTGAAAAATATCTGTCATAGAGCCGTTCGCCAGATCATCCAATATGGTAAGAACGCCGTAATCCACAGCAGGCAAAAAGAGCGCAATGGGAGTATTGGGACCTAACGGATGTGGGGAAACAGCCAGATAGCGTTACTTGCGTTCAGGCAGCAAGTGCATTGAGTACCGCCTGTGGTTCCTTGGCGACTACATTTAACAGAATCAGCGCTGGCCCTTGAGGAGATCTGTCGCCCCGTTCCCAATGCCTCAACGTACTCATCTGAATCATATAGCATAGATCGAAAGTATATACTTGTATGCTACTCTACATCCTTCATAGGAGGATAAGCCCTTGCACTTATTCGCGTTCATTCGTGTGTATTCGCGGTTCTCCCTTCACCTTGCTCTGTTCTTTCTCATACAATCCAAACCTTTAAGCGAACCGCGAATGGACGCGAATACACGCAAATAAAATCAACACCTTGAACCAAAAAAAGGTATTTTCATGGGCTGTGTCAGACACCTACTCCGGGCTTGTCCAACAAACGGTTTAGTAGATCGTGGTTCGCTTCGCTCTCACGAACTAACCTTATTCGTTGAACAGGGTCAGCAGGAACAATGGCATCGCGTCATTGTGAAAATAGTAAATTACGCTCGCGCCGCTGCCCGGAGTGTGACATGCTGGGAGGATTGCATCTCTGTCATACGGAGCGCTCCTTTACCGGTGTTCACCGAGATTATGCGTGCCAGAAATACGGGCATAAATTGCAGGACTGGAAACCATCGGATGCAGTGAAGTTTTGAAATGTGGTTGATTGAGTTATGCATCGGGAAATGTTTTGTGTTTAAAGTATAGATGCGGCCACCGGTTTGCATCACAGTAGCAGCAAGTATCGCATCATTGGCATCAATGCCATGCGCCGGATTCCATTTGCGATACAGCGCTCCGGCGATATCGACAATGTTTTGGTCTACAGACTCAGTTTTAATCGCTGACAGAAACAATTGCGTATCCTCTTTCTCACCATCTCGCATGAAAATGATTAAAAGCGGCGCGCGATGTCGAAATGCTCTGCTGCGGGGTTTCTGATCTTTCCCATGCGCCACAAGTATGATCAAGCACATCTGCTTGTTCCTTTAATCCCGTCTGCTTTGAATACGATTGAATAGCCGCTTCAATCACAGTTTTCTTGGTCGTATGAAGCTTGCGGGACAATAAGGAAATCTGCTGAATAATCGATTCATCTAAACGTGCTGAAAAAACTTTGTCCATAATAACCTCTTACGTAATCATTATGACGTAAGTATACTCTGGTTATTTTTCAAGGCAAGAAGCTAATCCAGCATCTGGTGAATACGCTGGCTCACGGATTTGGGGTCGGGTCTTGAATGTTGAATTAACTCCATCCCGAACTCAGGAGCTAAGCTCCTTTGATTCAGGGCTCCTGCCCTTCACCCTGCGGGCGTGCCTATGGCACGTCCAATTCGGCTATCCTGCCGAATTGTGATTCAGGGTATCCATACATCTCAAGCTTTTATTGTAATAGCACCATAGGTTAGCGACCTGAGATTCCTGTTTTTGCAGGTTGCAGACTCATTCAAAATCGGCACAGGAAGATTGAAGCCACCCAATGCAAATACCCATTTGTCATGCGGGATCCGGACCTCGGACCTAATTCGCAGTGGAAGGGTAACTGGAAGGATTTACGGTATGAACAATATCGGCTAGCGTGAGATTTCAGCAGATTGTAAAACAGATCGAAAAGAGGAATTATGATTACAGGTAGTTGCGTATGTGGACAGATCAGATATGAAATTCGTGGCCAAATGGGGGCGATTACTCATTGTCACTGCCCGACATGCCGTAAAGCGCACGCGAGCGCTTTTTCTTCCGTGTCACGGGTAGATCTGGATGATCTTGTATTCACTGCAGGACAGACGTTGCTGAAATTCTATGAGTCCTCTCCGGGTAAAAAAAGATATTTCTGCTCCAACTGCGGCTCGCAGATTTATGCCAGGCGCGAGGATCAAAATCATTATCTCTTCCGCATGGGTACGATAGATGGCGATCCGGTTGTACGCCCGGCCCAACATATTTTTACAGCCTATAAAGCCCTCTGGTACAATATTCATGATCATATTCCGGAATATTCCGAGTGGCCGACGAATCGATCCACTGATTCTTCTGCAAGCTCTGTAGAAAATGAACAATTTTATACGGTCATGCAGACGATGTTGACTGAGGCAATCAGACACGACACATCTTCATCGCTACTGTTGTTTGAGTTGCATGAGACCACACAGCAGCATATATCAGACATATTACAGCACGAAATCCTCAGTAACGTCCGCTGCTCTGATACCGTTGAAATTCTCGGCGAGTCTGAATATGCCGTGTTGTTGCCTTATACAAATACTGCCGCATCGATGGTTCTGACTGAACGCATTTTAAACGCGATGAGAAGTAAATCAGCAGGCGCGGCATTCAGTATCGGCGCTGCGACAATACATCCGGATCAGTTAAACAGCGCAGCCATAAAACAGAATATTCAAAACATCATGTCAATGGCGAAAAAAGCAGTGAATCATGCCAAACAAGAATCAGGAACATATCCTGTTGCAAACCATTTTGATCGGCTGGATTAGTGATATCATGGTGCAATTATAATATTTCCAGCGTCGTGTTGCTGATGTGGGCCAGGGAACGCCTGAAATGATGCCATTCCCATTGCTTGCCGGGGTCCCATTTGCGGCCCGGCGCAATATCCTGATGGCCGACGATGCGTTCACTGATGATATTCGGAAAGCGTTGCATCAGCGTTTTGCATAACCGGGCCGTTTCACGATATTGCGCTACTGTGAACGGATGCGCTTCATCACCGATCATTTCAATGCCGATGGCATAATCGTTGCACCCGTGCCGACCCTGCCATTCGGATTCACCGGCATGCCAGGCACGCTTTTCACTGGCGACGAATTGCGTGATTTCGCCGTAGCGATCCACCACAAAATGGGCTGAAACCTGAAGCCCGTGCAGCGATTCAAAGTCGGCATGGGCCGAACAGTCCAGGCAGCCCATGAACAGATCATCAATATAGCGGGGCTCAAATTGTCCTGCCGGCAGACTGATGGCATGCAGTACGATCATATCAATCTGCATGCCGTCAGGCCGGGCGTTATGATGGGGGGAAGTTAACTGCCGCATGGGCTTATCATGGGGACAGTTGGAAGGATTGTCATGCCTTGCATGCGATGATCAGGCCGGGGTTTGCAGCCGCTTGTATTGCGGTGCTTTATTATTACATGATTTATCGTCAAAATATGGCGATGCAAGAATCTCATTCGGATCGTGCGGCACGTTTGATGCGTAGGGCGACGTATGCATCAACGTCAGTCGCTCTGGTGTTGATTGTGGCCAAAACCGTGGCATGGCTGATGACCGACTCGGTCAGTCTGCTCGCTACGCTCATCGATTCATGCCTGGATGCAGCCGCAGCCATTGTCAATCTGCTGGCTGTTCGTCATGCGCTGGAACCGGCTGACAGGCAGCATCGTTTCGGTCACGGCAAGGCCGAAGCGCTGGCAGGACTGGGGCAATCTACATTCATCGCCGGATCTGCCGTATTCCTGAGTCTGGAAGCGATTGGCAGGTTTTCTCATCCACAGCCAGTGGGTGCGCTGGGCGTTGGCGTGGCCGTGATGGTATTTTCGATACTGGCGACAGTAGGCCTGCTGCTGTTTCAGCGTCATGTGATTCACCACAGCGGTTCGACAGCGATCAAAGCCGATTATCTGCACTATAAAACGGATTTTATGATCAATGCGGGTGTGATTGTCGCCCTTACCCTGTCCTCCTACGGATGGCCGGGCTTTGATCCGGTGTTCGCCATCGCCATTGTTGCTTTTATTTTGTACAGTGCCTGGGGAATTGCCAAAGAGTCGCTCGATCTGCTGATGGATCGTGAGCTACCCGAAGGTGAGCGGGCAAAAATCAAGACCCTTGTGCGTAATCATCCCGATACAAAAGGCTTGCACGATCTGCGTACCCGAAAATCAGGTATGACAGTTTTTATTCAATTCCATCTGGAATTGGACGATAATTTAACACTGATGCAAGCCCATCGAATCGCCGACAGTGTTGAAGCACTCATTCTGGATAATTTTCCCGATGCCGAGGTGCTGATTCATGAGGATCCAGCCAGCCTGATGGAGCCCAAGCCGGAGTACGTGCAATGAGCCGGCGGTTGACCGCTGTGCTGCTGGCGCTGCTGTGCTGCTGCTATCTTGTATCGCCGGCTATGGCAGCAAGTGATCTGATCGAGGTCTATTTTCTGCCGCTACAGGAAGCGGCCGATGCGGTTAAAACGCAACTATCTGAGCAAGGGCGTGTAGCGGCTGTTGCTTCGCGCCGGGTGTTGATTGTGGATGATGATCGCGCTCATATCGACAAGGCGAAACAGCTGCTCAGGCGGTTGGATCATCCGGCCGGGCAGTACACGGTTTTTGTCAGTCTTGAAGATATTGTTGCGCAACGATACAGCCAATCTGCTGCGACCGTTCATGCCATGACGGGGAACCTTGCCGGCGGCTGGATACGCTTGCAGGCCGGCCATCAACAATCCGACAGCCAGCACCGGCAATCATTCCAGTTACGGGTTTCCGGTCACCAACCGGCCAGCATGGAAACCGGTACGATTCAGTCATTCAACCGGCAAACGCGCTTGTGGCTGGCTGGTTACGGTATTGTCCGGGCCGATAGCGTCGAGATGGTGCCGATCACATCGGGTTTCCATGTCAGCGTGGCAACAGCCGGGCTTGATCGGGTGCGGGTGCGTTTTGTGCCGTGGATGCAGCGTACGGCAGCACAGATTCGGGGTCGGCATGAACTGTTGTTCGGTCTCGGCACGACCAGCCAGCCGACGACGCCACCATCGCGCACTGCCAATATGCGCCTGAACGCCCAGCCTGAACTGGAAGATCAGCGGGTGATCGAGATTGCCGGCGCAGCCACCGAACTGGTGATTCCGGTGGATCAATCCGTGACGATTGCTGCTTCAAGCCGTGAAGCCGGGCAGCTTGGTCATGCGCTATTGTCGAGATATTCCAGCATCGGTACGCGTCAGTTCGCGATCCACTTGAGGGTAGTCAAAAGCCAATAGTGGCATGGGGATACATGATACGCAGGTCGGCTGGAATACTCAGTCTGTTTGTGCTCGCTCAGTCCGTTTGTAACTCAGTCAGTCTGTTTGTAACTCAATCTGTTTGTTTGGCCAATGCGTTTTTGGCTTCGATCCAGCGGGACATGAATTCGCTGCTCCGTTGATAATGGTGTTTCAGCATCAGGCCTGTGAAATGCTGCTGCCGATGTTCAGTCAGGTTTTGTTTGATCCGAATGATGCGATCAATCAGGGCGTCGCCATTAGTTTGTGCATCAAACAGGCTGTGTAAAATGTCGAAGCCATGCTGCTGCGCCTGCTGCCATGTGGTTGTATGCATGTAGAGTGAAATGGCGGCATCGGCAAAAACTGACGCATCATCAGCAACCGCTCCAGCCCATGGCAAATCGCCGCGCATGCCTTCAACGCCGACGCTGGTGGTCACATTGGGCGTCCCGTTGCGCATGGCATCGGCCAGCTTGGTTTTAATGCCGGCACCGAAACGTAGCGGCGCCAGGCAGACTCTGGCCTGCTGCATCACGTCGTCCACATCTTCAGCCCGACCCAGCACATGAAAGCCGGCAGCGGGTTCATGCAGCGCCCATGCTTTCGGAGGCGCGTAGGCGCCGTAAACATGCAACAGAGCTTCAGGTAAACGCAACCGGATCAGTGGCCAGATCTGTTGCTTTAGCCACAACACGGCATCCCAATTCGGTGCATGGCGGAAGTTACCGATGCTGATGAAATGCGTTCTCGCCTCAAACGAGGACGTTGTTTTGTGCAACTGCTGTGGCTCAAACATAAACGGACAGAGGTGGATGATGTCGGGGCTGATGGAAAACCGTGTTTGCAACAGTTCCATTTCGGTATCGGACACCAACAGCGACAGATCTGAGCGGTGCATGGCAGCGATTTCCCGTACGGCAATGCCATTATAAAGATCGGACTGCTGTACATCCACCACAACTTCGGGCTGGCGTTTGAATTGCTGATGCCGGGCCTGACGCAGGCAGTGCAGATCAATGGTTTCGATGATGCGCATGGCGGCGGGACACTGCTTTTCCACACGCCAGCCGAACTGCTCTTCCATCGTGAAACGGTCAAACAGCACAATATCCGGTTGCAGCGCCCCCACAAACAGATCAAAACTGCTGTCATTCACCGCAATGGCTTGTCGCTGAACCGACAGACTATCCAGATCAGACATATATTCGCTATCTGCCGCCGTGCTGGCGAAGACCACCGTCCACTGCTGTTTCTGAAACAGGCTGATCAGCTCCATCATACGCAGGCCAGCACCAGACGATACCGGTTCCGGCCATACGCTGCCGATGATCAGCACTTTGAAATTACTGTTCATGCAATTAACCGTTGCATAAGTTCTCGCTGTTCATTCCCGCGCAGGCGGGAGTACATAGTCTTATATGAACAAACTGGATTCCCGCCTGCGCGGGAATGACCTTTTTGTGCAAATACATTCGCAACAATGAAAATTGAATCAGGGAAAGTGTGGGAGGGAAGGCGAAACATCGCGCTATCTCAGCGTTTGCAGCCGTGCGGGTCAATAAAAAAAGGCGGAGTTTGCACGCTCCGCCTTTTCCACAACTCAAAATACTTGTTACTGCTGCTGACAGTGCGGCGAAGTCTGCACTATCAGCATGACATCTCTGTGACACAGCACACGACCAGAGACACCGATTTCGTTCTTTACGGCTTTGTGAGATCATTGTTTTTAACCCTGACTCTCGCCAGGACGCCAAGAGCGCAAAGAAATAACCGTGTCAGGCTAATATCTTCTCATGCATGATCAGCGCAGGAAAAATAGCACCGCCAGCGCAATCAGGGCAATTGGCAGTTGCAGGGCCAGCAGCAGATCCTCGCTGTTCAGTTTTTTGGACTGGTGTGATTTGTGGCGCTCGGCATGAATGATTGCTGACATAACAGCCTCCTTGCATATATCATGATCGGCAACAAGACTGGCAGTTGATTTGCATGGTGCCGTGAGGTGAATCACCAAGCTGTACGCCGTAAAGCAACTAATCTATTGAAAGCGATTGGCTATACCCGACCTTCATCCAACCTAGCATTTGAAGGTTGCGAATGGATACGGCAATAGCCTCTTTTTTGTCTTCGGAAGCCCAACGCTTTTTCCATTTAACTATATAGTTCAACACATCTTGCTCAGTGACGGCTTCTTTTCCAAGTTCCTCTTTTAATGCCCGTACAGAGTATAGAACAGTTGTTACCTCTTCTGCCTGGCTGGTGTCTTTGATGCGGCTAAACAAATCAACAACCTTGGCAACTTTTCGTAAATAGGGGCGTATTTCTTCAACCATCCTTGCTCTTGTTGCTTCGAACTCCGTGCCTGTTCGTATTGCAGTCATGCGACCAAGTTGTACCTCATAGATAAGATTAGAGTTCGCCAGGGCATTAATTGCCTCATTCACATCAGTAGAAAATGGGCCGTAGCTGCCCTGTTTAAAGTTGAAACCGGTTGGGACTCCCTGCTCGGTCATGATATAGCAAATCTTTTGGAAAATTGTTCGACCAACAGGGTTGGCATAAGGCTGTTTTCCCAACTGGTGCAATGCCTCCAGTACGGCAACAAGACCGGGGGTAATCTTTTTTTTGATTTTGTGATGGGGTTGCTCTGTTGAGTGTTGATCAGCAGATGTAAGGAACTTTTCACTAATAAACTCCCGTTTGGTGCCAAATGGCGCATAGATTTTAATGTCCAGTTCAAGCGGTAACAATTTTTGATACATGATTGGACCGACCACTTCCCAATCCAGACCACCATTGCCACAACCCAACGGAGGAAAGGCGATTGATTCAATTCCCCACGCTTTGTACTTTTCCACAAAAATATCCAGTCCGCTAATAATATCATCCAGCCTGGATGGAGAGCGCCAATGTTTTTTAGTCGGAAAGTTGAGAATGGAAACGCTAAACATATCGGAGTATAGATAGGGTACACCAGGTTGAACCTGGCCAGCCTCACAGCGCGCCACATAATCTTTAAACATTGTAGGGTATCTGGCCTTGAATTCCTGAGCAACCCCCTTACCCATTACACCAACACAGTTCACCGTGTTGACAATGGTTTTAGCATTACTTTCAAACAGATTTCCAATCATTACTTTCATAGCCACCCTCAATCGAAGAATAGATGTGGATTAACCACAATGTCCAATCCAAACCCAAGCTCCAGCAAAGCCTTTTTTGATTTATCACTAACCACATACGCACCTTGAATATAGTCTGCCGGTGCGCATTTCGGTACCAGAACTTCAGCGCATTTTGCAGATTTATGCTGAAAATAAGCAATCTGGTCATCCGGATGTCGCCAGTCATCTGCATAGATCAAATCAAAATTAAGTCTCTTGATTCCCACCTCTGGCGAAAGAAACAATGCCCACCGGCTCGAAGCATTTTGATCGCTTACCACCACATCATCAATACGCATGACTTCTGTGGATATTATCAGCACAGTGAGATTAGCTGCATGCTTCCTGCGCTTAAACATCATTGGGTTGCGTGCATCAAAATAAAGGTTGGCGTACTGATGTAATTTCAACCCGCCTGGCACCTGTACATTGTCCCGCTTATCCTGAATTTCCTGCATTGCCACCGAATAATGCTTCAGTTTTTCCGCTTTTTCGTGACAGAGAATCCCATGCGCCATTACCGAAGGAATATTAATAATCGGCATGATGCAATGAAGCTCGGTAACGCGACTACTCATCCGTAGAAGTTTCCATTTCCAGCCACTGCATAGCTGTTGTTTCACCCTGCTCAATAGCAAGCTCTACTGCACGCTTGGCGCATTCCAACAGGTGTTTTGACTGTTCGCGCAACTTGAAGGATTCAGTAACCTTTTGCTGAATTTCAGCTTGTTTTGCTTCTGACAAAATTGGAATGAGCGTTTCTTTGACCTGCTCAGGCCGCCAAT
>Ga0256829_1002170_pt1 | contig 14960 bp, 17 predicted proteins | sample 131447metaG_FD_185979 | JGI IMG/M metagenome (GOLD analysis project Ga0256829, IMG submission 185979) | Hydrothermal vent microbial communities from Lau Basin, Pacific Ocean - 131-447 | ecosystem: Environmental > Aquatic > Marine > Hydrothermal vents | place: Pacific Ocean: Lau Basin | collected...
GGCGACACTTTTGAAACCTGATGTTTTAGTGCTTTTAAGCAGTGCTGGCATCTTAAATAAAAAATCACTCAAAACTAGAGTTAAAATCAAAACATACAAAATCTTAAAAAAGATATTTGGAGATAGTCTATATAAAATATTTGCAACAAAAGATGTTGAGGGTTTGAGTAAAACCATGTACGAAACGCTTAAAAATGTTGTTGATGAAGATTTTAGTCTGATATTTTCTGGTTTTAAAAATAGAGCTTTTATATATTGGGGTAGAGACGACACCGCAGTCCCTTTAAGCAATGCTAAACAAATTAGTAAACATATAAAAGATAGTAAGCTTAGGATTTATGAGGGTGGTCACTTCTTTTTTATGAAAAATGCTAAGCAAATTTGCGAAGATTTTAGAGAGGATTTTTAGTTGCAATATTTTTACCTTTTTACACATTTGGTTTTTATCTCGGTTTTGGGGTACTACTTTATCAGCGCCATGCAGTGGTATAGCTATAAAATACAAAGAGTTATTTTACATTTTAATAGATATGATTGGCACCTCTATTTTTTTCTTATTCCTATTTTTGTATACTACTTAAGCGGTATCTATTTTGCTTTTTATCTATTTTTTCTTTTGCTTCCGACTATCTATTTGTGGTATAAAAAGATAGACAAAAAGCTTGTTTTTACCCCTAGAGTTAAGAGATTTTTTGCTTTTTTGATTCTTGCTTCTATTTTTCAAGATTTCTTGTGTTTATTGAGTGAGCGATGCGCGGTTTATGGAGTTATCATGCCACTATTTTTCTCTTATCTTGCTAGTTATTTGTATGAAAAGATACTTTTTGTCGGTTTTAAAAAAAGTGCAGGCAAAAAATTAGATATAAATAAAAATTTAAAAATTATCGCTATAACTGCTAGTTACGGAAAAACAAGTATTAAAAATTTCCTATATACTGTTCTATCTTCAAAATATAGCGTCTATAAAACTCCAAGAAGTATAAATACACTAGGCGGAATCATCAAAGATATCAATGAAAATCTAAGTGATGATATTGATTTTTATATCGTAGAAGCAGGAGCAAGACAAAAGGGAGATATAGACGAGATAGCAAGATTTTTAAACCCTCACATTGTCATAGTTGGAGAGATAGGAGAACAACATATCGAATACTTTGGAAATTTGGAAAATATAAGAGATACTAAGATGGAGCTTTTGCACTCAAATAGACTAGAAACCGCTTTTATACACCAAAGTGCAAATGTAAAAAAAGGTAAAAATTTAGTGATATATGGGGATGAGATAAGAGATATAGAAGCTACTCTGGATGGAACTAATTTTAAAGTACAAATTGGTGGGCAGTATGAAGAGTTCCACACCCCACTTCTTGGCTCTTTTAATGCAAATAATCTAGAAGTGGTGATTTTAACTGCTTTGTACTTAGAGATTGATATCAAAAATATCAAAAATAGCATACAAAATCTACAATGCGTTGAGCATAGACTTCAAAAGATAGATGCAAATGGTAAAATTATTATAGATGACAGTTTCAATGGCAATATGCAAGGCATGCTAAGCTCTTATAGTTTGGTTTCAACCTATGATGAAAGAAAGGTAATAGTAACACCAGGGATCGTAGAGAGTAGTAAAGAAGCAAATATAGAGTTAGCAAAAAAGATAGACGAGGTTTTTGATTTAGTTATCATTACGGGCAAATTAAACCAAAAAGTTTTAGACCAACATATAAAAAAAGCAGAAAAAATTATCCTAAAAGATAAGGAGAAACTGCAAGAAGTGCTGGCATCAGAAACCAATGCTGGAGATTTGATACTTTTTTCAAATGATGCCCCCACTTTCATGTAGCTAATTTTAAATTTTAGATATTTTTTATTATGTTATTATAGTATTATTAGATAATATAAATTCAGGGGGAAGTATGAAGTCAGATAGTCTATATATCTCAGCGCTAGAGCCAGCAACGGGCAGTTTAATAATAACCATGGGTATAATGGAACTTTTAAAAGGGAAGCTTAGTAGAGTAGCTTTCTTTAGACCAGTTATAGATGATCACGGTGAGAGGGATCATGATATATCTTTTGTTTTAGAGAAGTATTCACTAGATATGGATTATAAAGATGCCTATGGGTTTAGTACACATGAAGTAGAGAAACTCATAGCAGAAAATAGGTTTAGCTATTTTATAGAGTCTTTGCTTGAGAAATTTAAAAAACTAGAGAGAGCGTATGATTTTGTTGTGGTTGAAGGGCTAAATAACTCCTCTTTTTCTCAAACTGTTGATTTTGATATAAATCTAACGATAGCTCAAAATCTAGGAACACCATACATCAGCATACTAAAGGGTAAAAACAAAGATGCAGTTGAGATTTTTGATGAAATTTCCATAGAAACAGACTCTATCAAAAACTCTGGCTGTGTTCATATTGCTACATTTGTAAATAGAATTGACCCAAAAATTGTAAATGAGTTAAGAGGGAATCTGCTCTCTCTTGATACAAAAAAGACACCAGTTTATCTGCTGGAAGAGGTAAGTGAGCTAGATATCCCAACTGTTGCAGAGATTAAGAAAAATTTGGGATGCATACAGATACTTGGTGAGGAAGAAGACTTAAGAAGGGTTGCAAGACAGAGTAAAATAGCTGCTATGAAGTTAGAGAACTTTTTGGAGTATATAGAAGATGGCGATCTCATCATAGTTCCAGGAGACAGGTCGGATATCATTATCGGATCACTTAGCTCTGTTTTTTCAAAAAATTACCCTACAATCTCAGGGATACTTTTGACTGGTGGACTTTTGCCTCACAAATCTATAAAAGAGCTTTTTAGTGGTTTTGAAAGCTGTACTATGCCGATACTAAGTGTTGAAGATGATACATATACGACTGCCATGAAGGTGCAAGATGTACCAGCAACAATCACTCCTCAAAGTGACAGAAAGATAGCTTTGGCTATGGGTCTCTTCTCTTCAAATGTTGATACTAATTATTTGGGTGATAAAATAGTAAGTGATATTGTGAGTGATACCATTACTCCTATTATGTTTGAGTTTGGACTGTTTGAGAGAGCAAGAGCCAATAAACAAAGAATTGTACTGCCTGAAAGTGGTGACGAGAGGATTTTAAGAGCTACTGAGATACTGCTAAGAAGAGATGTGGCAGATGTTATTTTGCTTGGAGATGAAAAAGAGATACATAAAAAGAGTAGAGTTCTGGGGATAGATATATCAAAAGCGACATTTATTAACCCTAAGACTTCGCATTTGATGGAAAAGTATATCAATGTATTTTATGAGCTAAGAAAGAAAAAAGGATTAACTCTAGATATTGCAAAACAGTCGCTTGAACTTGATAGTTATTTTGCTACTATGATGGTTCATTGCGGTGATGCAGACGGCATGGTTTCAGGTGCAATTCACACAACTCAAGATACGATTAGACCAGCTCTACAAATCATCAAAACAAAACCAGATATATCGATAGTTTCGAGTGTGTTTTTTATGTGTTTGGATACAAAAGTTTTGGTATATGGAGATTGTGCCGTAAATCAAGATCCAAATGCTGAACAACTCGCACAAATAGCCATGACATCTTCACAGACAGCTAAAATATTTGGTATAGAGCCTAGAGTTGCTATGCTCTCTTACTCTACTGGAGATTCAGGCAAAGGAGATGATGTAGAAAAAGTGAGAGAGGGTGCAAAAATCGTCAAAGAGAATATGCCAGATTTACTAGTTGAAGGACCTATTCAATATGACGCTGCCATAGATGAAAAGGTAGCAAAAACAAAACTCCCTAATAGCAAAGTGGCAGGAAAGGCCACTGTCTTTATATTTCCTGATTTAAATACAGGTAACAATACCTATAAAGCAGTGCAAAGAAGCTCAGGTGCCATAGCGATTGGACCAGTTTTACAGGGCTTAAATAAGCCAGTAAATGACTTAAGCAGAGGTTGTTTGGTAGCAGATATCATAAATACAGTTGCTATCACAGCTATTCAGGCACAAGGGGAGTAGAGTATGAAAATTCTAGTGCTAAATAGCGGAAGCTCTTCTATAAAATTTCAACTTTTCAATGCTAAAACAAATGAATCTCTCGTAGCAGGAGTCATAGAGCAGATTGGAGAAAAACTTTCTCATGCAAAGATAAAATTTGGTAGCAATGAGTTGGAAAAAAATATAGCCATACCAGACCACAAAGAGGGTTTGGAGATGATGAACTCTCTTTTGATAGAGTCAAAAATCATAAAAGATTTATGTGAATTAGATGGCATAGGACATAGAGTAGTTCACGGTGGAGAGGAGTTTTCAAAGCCAGTAATTATCGATGAAAGTGTGATAAAACAGATAGAAAAACTGATACCTTTGGCTCCACTTCACAACCCTGCAAATTTGGAGGGAATTAAGAGTTCGATTGAACACTGCCCAAATGTTCCACAAGTTGCTGTATTTGACACAGCTTTTCACTCAAGCATACCTCCACATGCCTACATGTATGCACTTCCTTATGAAACTTATAAAAAAGACGGGGTTAGAAGATATGGGTTTCATGGAACTTCACACCATTTTATAGTCAAAGAGGCAGCCAGATACCTGAACATCGATGTAGATAAGTTAAATGCCATCACACTCCACCTTGGAAATGGTGCTAGCATGAGTGCTGTTAAAAATGGAAAAAGTATCGATACCTCTATGGGTTTGACTCCACTTGAAGGCTTAATCATGGGTACAAGATGTGGCGATATAGACCCAGCCATCGTCTTCTATCTTGCAAGAGTCGAAGGGTTAAGTATAGATGAGCTTGATAATATGCTAAACAAAAAGAGTGGACTCAAAGGGATTTGTGGTAACAATGACATGCGAGAAGTAGCAGACATGGCAGAAGAGAGCGATGAAAAAGCAAAATTGGCACTAGATATGTTTAGCTACAGAATCAAAAAATATATCGGCTCATACTCTGCAGTTTTGGGTAGAGTTGATTGTTTGATTTTTACAGGCGGAATCGGTGAAAATGATATAGATGCCAGAAAAAACAGTTGTTCAAACTTGGAAAATTTGGGTATTTCACTTGATTTGGAAGCAAACAACCAAAGAGCAAAAGAGATACTGAAGATAAATACAGAAAAAAGCAAAGTAAAAGTTTTGGTGATTCCTACAAACGAAGAGCTAGAAATAGCCCTACAAGTTAAATCTTTGATATGATTTTTGGATAGATATTTGCCCGAAAAGATTAAAAAACTACTTTTTTATATCGTTTGGGCTTTGATATTGTCCTATTTGTATATTAAGTTTGCAGAGATAAAACCGTTTGGCAGGGAGTCCAATTTTGAAAAAAATAGTTGTAAAAATAGTGATATAAAACCTAACAAAATCATAAAATACAGAGGGTTTTTAAAACAAAATCCTCTGTATAGCTTTGATAAAAATTAGATTGAAGGCATCACATGCTTTTTAGTGAAACACTAGTCTATTAGTGTGGTAAGAATAACAAAAAAAGCAGTTTCTAAGCATATAACTGGTATATTATACCTTTATCATAAAGACAGTTCATGGATGAGGATGTTGTTGTAGATAACCTCACTAAATAACATACAGATTTTATAGAGGATAATTATGAAAGATTTATTAAAACAGATTCCGATATTTGAAAATTTTAATGATGATGATCTTGTCTATCTTCAAACAATATCAACGGTTCAAACACTTAAAAAAAACAGTATAGTATTTTTCAAGGGGGACGAACCTCGATATCTTCATGTTCTTCTTGAAGGTAGCTTGAAAATATACAAGTATAACCAAAACAATAACGAAGTGATGTTAAAAATGCTAAATACTGCCTCTCTTGTAGCAGAACTTGCGAATCTTGAACATATGCCTTACCCATCTAATTGTTCAACTCTGGAGGAATCGAAATTATTATTGATTGACTATGGCAAGTTTGAAAATCATTTTTTAAAAGATTCTAAATTTCTGTTTATGTTTGTTAAATCTTTAACAAACGCCATTTTAATGCTAGAAAAAACCATATCTTTTAATCTAACATTAAATTCAACTTCAAAAGTGGCAAGACATCTTTACGAAATTTTTCCAAGCTCTTGTCATATGAATCATAAAATAAGAGCTTCTACATTAAACATGACACCTGAAACTTATTCAAGAATTATTAGGAAGTTCAAAGATGAAAATCTAATAAAAGAAGAAAATGGTAAAGTTGAGATACTTGATGAGGAGAAACTCAAAAAGTATTTTGATGCTTAGAGGTGCCTTTAATTGATTTGTGTCAATGATATATTTTTGAAAGTGATGTATAATTCCCAAAAATAGTTAGGAGTGAATATGTCTGATTTAAAAATTACAAAACCAGATGACGCAAAAGAGATAAAAGTTGAAGGCCAAACAGTACCATTTTATGAGTATAAAATAGATGGCACAACCTATATAGAATTTGACACTTCAAGATGTGGTCCACCAGAGCCTATGGTAAATGCTATGTTAGCAGTGGGACTTATAAAAGATAAAAATACAAAAGTTATCATGATAAACCACAAGAGCCCAGCAGGGTTACTACCTAAAATAAATGCAAATTTTGACATAGAAGAGGGCACCTTAGATGATGGAAAAGCGAAATTGATTTTTTCATATAAAGAGGGTATGAGTGAAAAGGCAGATTTAAGCGACAACAGCTGTCACGGATAAAAATGGCAAAAAATTTAGCAACAGATATGGCACCGCCATTCATTTTGGTGGCACACTACTTTATAGCAGGAGCCATATTCTATATGATTACTGCTTTTGTGTTGCCTTTTTATGCAAATGATATAAGTGGATATTTTCTCTCATCTTCGATAGCATCATTGATGCATCTGTACCTGCTTGGTTTTGTGATGATGGTGATATTTGGTGCGATGTATCAGCTCATACCTGTAGTTCTTGAAATTCCAATATTTTCAAAAGATTTTGCATATGTGCAATTTTATCTATTTGTTAGTGGGATTTTGATTTTTACTTTCGGTTTATGGGATGAGACATATACGCAAATCATACCATATGGTGCACTGCTTATGTACCTCTCCATGCTCATCTTTGTGGCTAATGTATTTTTGACATACAAAAATATAATCAGATGGGATATAGTGGCAAAATTTATTTTGGCTTCAAATCTCTTTTTGACCATAGGAGTCACAATCGGTTTTATCATAGCCTTGAGCCTGATATATGGATATAGTGTAGATATTTTGGAATTAGTTCAAATGCATATTGCTACAACTATATTTGGTTATGTGATTATGACTATCATGGGAGTTGGCATGATTTTACTCCCTATGTTTTCACTATCGCATGGATTTAAACAAAAAGCTATAGAAATGGCATTTTATGCGATAATCATAGGGCTACTTCTGTTTTTAATTGGGACAATTGTTGGAAATGATATTTTGAAATTTAGTGGAGTATTTTTTTGCACTATTGCTATATTTCTTGCTCTTTATCAAATGTATCTTATATTTTCAACAAGAATCAGAAAACAAAATGACTTTTGGGCAAAAAATATGATGGCTTCATTTGTGACTCTTATCATCTCATTTCTTATGCTTTTAGCGGGAATTGTCACACAAAATGAAACTTTTTACATACTTTTTGGCTTTACGCTCTTTTTTGGTTTTTTTACTTTTTTTATAGTAGGACATATCTACAAAATACTCCCTTTTTTGGTGTGGTATCAGAGGTATTCACCGCTTGTAGGAAAAATCAAAGTACCTATGCTAAATGACATGGTAAAAGAGAAGGTAGCTGATATTCAGTTTTGGATGACACTAATAGGACTGCTTTTGGCTATATTTGCAATCGGTTTTAAAATCACTCTTTTATTTGAGATAGGAGCAGTGATTATGGGAGTAGGAACACTACTTGTGATATATAATATATATTTTACATTAGTGTATGGCATAGAGGAATTAAAGAATTAACTCGAAAAGTTTTACTTTTTGTAGCTTTAGGGGGTTGTAGGGACTTTAGTCCCTGCCACTATAACGAGCTTTGCTCATTATAGTGTGTAAGAATAGTTAAGAAATTATAATGAAGGACTTAAAAATGGCAGTAACTAAAGAGATGGTTTATGATGCAACAAAAACAGTGATAGACCCAGAGGTTGGATTTGATATTTATGCTTTGGGCTTGATATATGATGCTAAAGTTGAGGGTGACAAGGCACATGTAACTATGACGCTTTCGACTAGAGGTTGTCCTTTGCATGAGATGATGAAGCAGTGGACAAAAGAGGCTGTCGAAAAAATTGATGGCATAAACAGCTGTGAAGTAGAGATAGTTTGGGAGCCAGAGTGGAATATTACAATGGCTAGCGATGAAGTTAAAAAAGCATTGGGGGCACTATAATGAATGGTTTTCCAGATTTTTTTACAAAAGTTCCAGGAATCACAACTTTTGACCCTCTTGCTTTGACTTTAGGCACTGTTGAAGATGGAATTATCAAATTTAGATATACTCAGATTGTCAAATCAGCAGGACATAGTTGTCCAACGGTTGCAGGTGCATATCTCATGACACTTAAGGCTCTTGATGCACTCTATACAGATACAATAGCTGTTAGAGGCGAGATAAAAGTAGAGTTTAAAGAAGATTTAGAAGATGGAGTTGCAGGAGTTATCGCAAATGTGATTTCAAATATAACGGGAGCTACTCAAAAGAGTGGTTTTAAGGGGTTAAGCGGAAGATTTGCAAGGCACTCTTTGATGAGTTTTAATGCAGATATAAGCTCAAGTGTAAGATTTACTAGGGTTGACAATGGGAAAAGTGTGGATGTGTACTACAATCCAAATGTAGTCTTGCCAGATCCAAAAATGCCAGAGTTGATGAGACTTGTAGTCTCACAAAATGCAACAGATGAACAAAAAGTAGAGTTTGGAAAACTTTGGCAAGAGAGAGTAGAGAGAATTTTAATAGATAACTTTGATAATGAGAATATGATAAAAGTATCTTTAGTTACTTGGCGGAGTAATAATTTGCCTTTAGAAGTGTCTTAAGGTAGTTTCCAGTATAATACTGTTTTTATAAATAGGATAAAGGATATTTGTTGGTTTATTTAACTGGGGCAGGACCTGGAGATATTGATCTTTTGACGATAAAAGCACTAAAAGTCATAAAAGAAGCAGATGTTATAATATATGACCGCCTAGCAAATTTAGATATATTAAAAGAAGCTAAAAATGGATGTCATTTTGTCTATGTTGGCAAAGAAAATGGCCATCACATAATGCCTCAAGAGAAGATAAACGAGACCATATATCAAAACTCTTTAAAAAATAATACGATAGTGCGACTAAAGGGTGGAGATCCTTTTGTTTTTGGAAGAGGAGGAGAAGAGGGTAGCTATCTAAAAAGTATGGGTGTTAAATTTGAGATTATTCCAGGAATTACTTCTGCCATTAGTGTTCCTGCATATGCTGGCATTCCTGTTACTCATAGAGGAGTTTCTGTTTCATTTAGGGTTATAACAGGGCATGAGTCATTAAGCAAAAATAGCTCACAGATAGATTGGGGGAGTCTAAAAAATGATGATACGCTCGTTTTTCTCATGGGGCTTCATAATTTATCAAAAATTTCTACTAAACTGATAGAGATTGGAAAGCCAAAAGACTTTCCTTGTGCAGTTATATCAAGAGGAACTACAAAAGAACAAAAAACTGTAGTAGGTACACTTGGTAATATACTCCAACTCTCAAGAGATATACCAACACCAGCCTTGATTATTGTTGGAAGAGTGGTTGAATTAAGAGAGCAGTTGCATTGGTTTAAATGATGAATTTTCATAAATATATAAAAGCTGTAGGTACTGGTCCTAAAAGTAATCATGATTTGAGTTTTGAAGAGAGTGCGGACATGATGACGCAAATCTTAAACCGCTCAGTTCATGGCGAACAAATTGCTGCATTTTTACTCGGCTGGAGAATGAAGTCAGAGAGCATAGATGAGTTTAAAGGTGCCATCAAAGCTTGCGATAGTTTTATAAAAAAGAGACACATAGAAGATTCACTCGAACTAGGATATCCGTTTGATGGAAAGGCTAAAAATCCATATATTTTTCCACTGGTTTCACAGATTCTCCAAAACCAGAATTTGAATCTAGTCGTATCTGGAGATATTTTGCAACCTGCTAAATGTGGAATTACAACAAAATATATTTGTGATAATATAAAATTACCGCCTAATTTATACTATTTTGATAGATTTGACTTTTTTAAAAATCTCCACGATTTAAGTCAAGTTCGTAATCGCTTAGGACTTCGTACAGGGCTAAACACAATAGAGAAACTTTCACAGGTTGGAAATAGCCAATACGCAATAACAGGTGTTTTTCATAAACCATATGTTAAAAAATATATAGAAATTTTTGGCTACAGATACAAACGGCTAGCCTTAATCCAAGGCAATGAAGGAACTCCTGAGTTATTTAGCAAAGGAAGTCTTTGGGTTTTTTCAAAAGGTAAAACAGAAGAGTTTGAGATTAATCCAAATTTTTACGGTATAAAATATAAAAATCCCATAGAGAGAATCACTCAAGAAGAGTCACTTCAACAATTAAAAAATCCTACAAAAGAGTGTAGAGAACTAGCTTTATTAAATGCTGCTATATATCTTTTTGTTAGCAACAGAGCAAATAGCATAGATGAGGCTTACGAAAAGATTAAAATTTCTCGATAAATTTCTCTGCTTTTTTATCTAGCATGTTCATTCTTTCTTTTCCTTTTGGGAGAGATTTTCTTAATTCTTTCATCTCTTTTAAGAAATTTGAGATATTCTTGGGGATCAATTTTGAGAGATAGATTCTTAAGTGTTTAGCGAGCGCGGGGGATGTGCCAGAAGTTGATATCGCTATCGTTAAATCATCTTTTTTAACATAAGATGGAAATATAAAATCACAATAATCAACAGCATCAACAGCATTGCAAAGGCAACTAATCTTTTTAGCTTCTAGAAATATATCTTTTTGCAAAGATATGTCATCAACTGCCACTATTACAATCTTAAAAGTATCAATATCCCCCTTTTTATATCTTCTTTTTTTGTAAGATAAGTTTTTTTCTTCTATCTTTTCTAATAATTCTGGCAAAAAATATTCAGCAATTAATGTGATATCTTCTGTAAAATCAAGTAGGCGAAGAAGTTTCTCATGCGCTATGTGTCCGCCACCAACTATAAGTATCTTTTTATCATCAAGTTTTAAAAATGCTGGAAAATATGCCATAATTTAAAAATATCTTAAAAATAGTCCACCAACTATAGATATGGCTATGGTAAGCACAATAGTAAATAGATTGTATTGAAAATTACTAAGTTCTATTTTTTTATCGAAAAAATCTGTTATTTTTATAGCTGGATATATAGAAAAAAACAGTAAAACAACAGAGAAAACCAATATAAAAACTATATCTTTCATATAAACCCTATTTTTTTGTATTTTTGTATATTACAGCAAAAATTGTGAATTTCTTATAAAATGATAAAAAAATAGAAAGATTGATATAAATCAATGCTTTTTTATAGTTTAATATAATATAATACATAATAATAAGATAAGGATGTTTATGACAGAACCATTATATATTAGACCCATTATCGAAGTTAGCGATTTTCTGCCCATTTTTGTTTCTGCTGCTCTTATTTTATTGTTCGGTTTAATTTACGCAAGTGTAGTGACACTTGTAAAAATGCAAAGACTCAAAAGTATATATATGTTTTTAGCATATTTCTTTTGGATTTTGCAGATTTATTGTACATACTTTCTTACGATGAAGATCCATAGTCAGCCATTTACCATAAAGGCTATGATGATTGCTATGGTTGCTTATCTGATGGTGCCTCATATTTACTACTATCTGATAACAAAATCTGAAGAGAGATATGAAGACTAAGAAAACTATCCTTATGCATCTTTATGGTGTGTAATTAAGTTACAAAGGAGGACAAATGTCTAGGAAAAAAGTATCCGTTTGGTCGGATAACCGTTTTTGGCAAAGATCTGCTACATGGGTGACAGGTTTTGCTTCGCTTTTGCTGATATGGTTAACATTTGACACCATGGGACAAATATCTATGGGAAATCAAAAAGACATAGATAACCATGTAGTTAAAAGAGTTCCATCTGCGACTGTTATCAACTATAAAGTTGAGTATAATATGAATAATCATAGAGGCCATGAGGTTCCAGTAATCGGTGGTGATGATGGAAAAGGCAACTCTTTGTTTAAAGTCAAAGAGAAGTTTTTTGGTAGAGATGATTATTCTCAAAAAGAGGCTGATGCACTTTTGCATCTTGGTAAGCTCGCTTCTCAGGCTAAAAACTGTATGGATTGCCACACGCTTCTAGGAAATGGAGCATACTATGCGCCAGATCTTACCAAAGCTTGGTTAGATCCTGCTTGGGGCAAAAATGGACCAATGCAAGCCATGACAGGCAAAAGCACAAAAGAGGAGGCTATGGCTGAATTTTTACAACATCCAGGAAAGTATCCAACTCATGCAAGGATGATGCCAAATCTTGGAATTACACCAAAAGAGGCCGTAGGACTTGTGGCATTTTTGAAACATATGGCTACAATCGATACAAATGGCTTTCCAAGAGGTTTTGGAAAGATTAAGGAAGGAGTAGTTTATGCAAAGACAAAATAACTTCAAATACGAATCTCAAAAATTAGGAAGTTGGTACTTTACAGTTGCAGTCATACTCTTTGGCGCACAACTTGTTTTAGGCTTAGTATCTGCTATCCAATTTATATATCCATCTTTTTTGTATGATATTCTTGATTTTTCAATCACTAGAATGATACATATAAATGCACTTGTTGTATGGATGGTGTATGCTATGATAGGCTCTGTGTATTATTTGCTACCTGATGAAACTGGTATCGAGACAGTTGGAATTGGCATGGGAAAACTACTATTTTGGATATTGACACTAGCTGTAACAGTAGTAGTGCTTGTATATATCTTCATTCAAGTTGGACCTGCAACTCAAGCAACAATCTGGCTTATCACAGAGGGTCGAGAGTATATCGAAGCTCCTAGATGGGCAGATATCGGTATAGTTGTAGTAGTTCTTGGTTTCTTGGCAAATACATTCCTAACAGCATTAAAAGGTAGAAGAACTGGAATCATGACAGTGATTTTATCAGATATGATAGCCTTGGCTGGTCTATATCTAGCCGGAATGTATTTTACAGATAATATCTCAATGGATCAATACTGGTGGTGGTGGGTTATACACCTTTGGGTTGAAGCTACTTGGGAAGTTATGGTAGGAGCACTTGCTGCTTACGCACTTATAAAAGTAGTTGATGCAAAAAGAGAGATAGTTGAAATGTGGCTTTGGATAGAAGTTGCTATGCTGTTTGGATCTGGAATACTAGGTCTTGGACATCACTATTTCTGGATAGGTACACCTGAGTATTGGTGGGAAATAGGAGCACTATTTAGCGCACTAGAGCCTATGCCACTTATTGGGATGTTTGTACATGTACTTTATGATTGGGGCAAAGAAAAAGGTTTAAAAGAAAATAGTGGAGTAGATACTAGTTCAAACAACACTCCAGCTCTTCTTTGGCTCATATCCAACGGCTTTGGAAACTTTTTAGGTGCTGGTGTTTGGGGATTTTTCCATACACTGCCACAAGTAAATATCTATACACATGGTACTCAATTTACAGCAGCTCACGGACACCTTGCATTTTTTGGTGCATATGCTACGATACTCACAGCTATGTTTTATATGGGTATTCAAGGTAAATACGGTATCAAGAAGCTTAGAGCAACATTTGCTTCCAAAATGGCAATTTTTCTCATAACTTTTGGAGTTTTAGGAATGACAGTTGCATTAACGATAGCTGGTTATGAACAAGTTCTTATAGCAAGGGCTCAGCTTGGTGCCACATGGGATGCATTTTTTGTAGCTCAAAACCAACTATGGATGTCTCAAGCGATGGATTGGAGGCTTATTATGGGTATAGTCACAACGGTTGGATTTTTCTATTTGGTAAAAGATTTACTTACAATTAGTAAAAGTCCTAAAAATGTTTACAAATAAAGGAGTAAAAAATGATAGAAACTTTTACAGATATAAATTATAGTTTTTTTGGACTCTTAAACCAGGGTCCTTTAACTTTGAGTCTCTTTCTGCATCTACTGGTGGTTCTTCCAATGTTTTGGATTTACTTTCAAGAGAAGAAGAGATTAGAGAGCGAAAACTAGAGTGTTTTAAGTAGGTGCCTATTTGGCACCTACTTTTAAATTCCAAAGAAGTGATGTATAAAATCAACCTCTTTTTTATTTTTTAGGCTAAAAGATTTTATCGATTTGTTATTATCATCGTGAATTGACAAGACATAACCGCTAATACTAAGATATTTTTTACCCCATTCTTTTTTTAGTTCATCCAACCTTTTGTAAACAAGTTCATTTGAAGGCTTTTCTTTCGTACCTGTTTTTGTATTCACTATAGTTAATCCTGCCAATCTTTTTTCTAGTTTGTATGGCATATATGGTGATATTAAACTCATGACCTCTTTGTTTTTTGATTCTGGCATGGCGTTGTTAAAAGCTAAAAAGCTTAAAAACACAAATACAAAAATCAGACCTATAAAAGTGATTTTACTCATAATTCTCCCTCGTAATATATTTCTAAAGTTTATCTAATTTTAATGTGCACCTAAATCATGCCGTTTTTTGTATAAAATCAAGATAAATATTCATCGATTTTTAAATTTAAAGGCGTTGACACTGTTATGGAATTATTTGGGATTGGCTTTTAACTAGCAATTTGGGTTAAATTATGATATAATAGGTGAAAAGCAAATTGTAAGGAGTTGACTCTATCTCTTTTGCTAAACAAAAAAAGGATTCAACATGAAATATAAAAGTATGTCGGTTTCACTCATCTTTATGAAGATTTTTTTTGGA
>Ga0256829_1002171_pt1 | contig 14957 bp, 14 predicted proteins | sample 131447metaG_FD_185979 | JGI IMG/M metagenome (GOLD analysis project Ga0256829, IMG submission 185979) | Hydrothermal vent microbial communities from Lau Basin, Pacific Ocean - 131-447 | ecosystem: Environmental > Aquatic > Marine > Hydrothermal vents | place: Pacific Ocean: Lau Basin | collected...
TCTCCGGCTTTAAGCTCAACACCATTTGCATCACGGAACACTACTTTGTTTGCTTCTGCATTGATTGCCGCATCTGCCAGTTTTTGTTCCTCTTCTTCTAGGTACATCATATCAAGCATATCACTGCGCCCTAGTTTGTTCCATAAAATGTATGCCATAACCTTTACAGCTGGTGTTTCACTCCACATTGCATCATTGAGACAGTTGAAATGTGTCTCATCAAGCTCGCCGCTCTCTATTTGGCTTTTACAGTTTGCACAAACATAAACACTCTGCTCTTCACTCCCGTCACTTACAGGAAGTTCAATTAACTCCACGCCTTCATCACTGCCACATAGTTCACATACTTCACTTCTTGTCATTACTCATCCTTCATAAATATTTTTGCGAATTATACTACTTTTCTCGGTTAAACTCTAGGTCTTTATCAGAGACTTTTTTATCATCCACGACTTTATCGAATGCTTTATAGGCTTTTTGCTTATCATAATCTCGGCACTCTTGTGGTATTTGAGCATTTGGATCTGATGCGATCTGGTCACACATTGCAGCAGTAATTTTCACATGAGCACAAGCAGAAAAGACAAGTGCTAAAGAAAACGGTAGTAAAATTTTGTACATATATATTCCTATTTCTTTTTGATAATCAAATCAAGATATTTTTTTGGAGTGACTTTCATCATCTCTTGCGCCAGCCAGCGTATTTGAAAATATGCTGCACCGCTCTCACGCAGTGTAAAGTAGTTTTTAAGACTTCTAAGGTTAAAGGTCACTACCATATCTACTTTCCAGTTGTCTGTCACAATGTGCTTAAAAGCATCACCGACATTACGCTTCTTCTTACCGTTTTGCAGGGCTTCATAGAGCTCTTGCGGTTTTCCTTGCAGTTCTTCTAAAAAAGGCAAAGAACTTTTTGCCACAGCAATAGTGTAAAAGTCCTCTACTTTTTGCAGTTGAAACTCAAGTTTGTCATACATCGCACCAATTTCTAGACGATTGTAAGCCGCGTCAGCAGTGACGAACATATCAAACTCTGCAACCTTGTCAATGAAAAAGTCTCTGTCACCACCATGTTTGGAAGCGACAAAAGCATTAATAATGCCACTCATTGTGTAGCGGGTAGAACGCACAGAGATAGCCTGAATACGGTGGCGGGCATGCTCTTGTAAAACACCACGGCTCGTGCCTCGGATTAAAAAAGAGAGGTTGGCATGTTCTAAAATGGAGTGGTGAAAATAAGTCCACGCCAAGTCATCAAGGAGTGCTGATTCTTCTATTTCATTCAAAGCATCACACATATTCTCATCAGGAAGCGTATGCTCAAGTTCTTTAATAACACTGTTCTCACTGTTAGTAAAACTATCATAACAGGTTCTTGCCGCCGTCTCTGCTACACCAATACCTGTCTCTTGCAGTAAAACAACCTGTGGTCTTGAATATTGTATGCCATACATCTCTTCCATTGTCAGCCCTCTTTATAACAGTTATTTCTATTTTACAATAAAAAGCTTTTAGTTTTACTTTACAACACCATCGAGCACAGGAACAAAGTCACAATCTTCAAGCTCCTCTTCGATGATACGCTCACCCTCTTTTAAAAAACGGGTAATGACCTGCTTACCGTCACGCTCCATCGGTGCTACTAAAATACCGCCATCGGCTAACTGTTCAAAGAGTTTTTGTGGGATCTCTTTTGCTGTTGCTGAGAAGAGTATTCTATCGTAAGGTGCATACTGTATCCAGCCTTTTTGTCCATCATCAGTACGTGTATGAACATTGTTAATGCCAAGTTCACGAAAGCGCTTTTTTGCCTCAAGTATCAAAGGCTCAATGCGCTCTATTGTAAAAACACCACGAAAAAGGTGTGAAAGCACCGCAGCTTGATACCCACTGCCACAACCTATCTCTAAGACCCTGTCCGCACCCCGTGGAAAAAGATACTCCGTCATTTTTGCTACGGTCAGTGGTGATGAAATGTACTGATTTGCCCCTATTGGAAGTGCATCGAGTTTATAGGCTTGATTACGAAATCCTATAGGTACAAACGCCTCTCTGTTTGTTTTTGCTATTGCCTCTTTTATCTCTGGTGAAAGCGGAAATGCCGCATTACAATCCTCTGCCAAACGTGCCGTTTTTGTCGCTGTTATTCTATCCAATACCTACATCCATATATCGCCTCATAAGGCTTATCTCTTTTTTGCTGTACGCTTTGCTTAAGCAAGGGGTATTCCCGTTTCGCTGCTCTCTTCCCTGCGGATCGATAATGCCGCTGAGCGCCGTACACTCTTCATTTTTCGAATCACTCGCAACGACATAACATTGGTTCATCAGTGCCAATGCCTGCGTGAGAATCCTAAAATGCTCACTACGTAGCTCTCCCCACCAGGAAGGTACTGCTATCACATCTGCACCCTCACTTTTTTGCCAGAGCTCTTTAAAACGCAACTCAAAGCAGATAAAGACCGCTATTTTAATGCCATCGACTTCAATGATCTTAAAATCATCTACGCTTCCCTCTTGCATGTACTTATGCTCATCACCAAAGCGAAAAAGCTTTGCTTTAGCACGTTCATAGACCACTTCGCCATTGTGAAAAACCTTTGCAAAATTGTACACTTTGCCCTCACGCTCTTCAAGCATTGTCATAATGATTATTTTACTGCGTGAGGCTTTTTTCAGTGCTTCGGTTGCGTGAGCTGCGAAGTGAAGCATCTTGTCCATATTTTCATAGTCATACGAGGTCAAACAGACTTCAGGAGCAACGATGAGTGAGTTCTCCTCTGTCTCGTTTATTAAAGCAAGTAATGTTTGCAGGTTTTGTTCATAATCGGAAGTTGTTTCAAAAAGAAGCGAGCAAAGAGTATGCTCGCTAGAAGATTGTTTAGAAGTCATCGTCAAAGCTGAGTGAGCCTTTTGAATAGTTGGCAACATTCCCCTCAAAGAAGTTTGTTTTTTGGTCATTAAACTTCGCAAAGTCATCGACCCATTTAATTGGATTGGAAACATTATAGAGCTTCTCAAACCCAACAGAATTCAATCTATCATCTGCGAGATATTTGATATACTGTTCTACAATATCATCAGTGAGTCCAAGAATTTGCCCTTGTGTGATATATTTCCCCCACTCTGCCTCAAGTTTTACAGCCTCTTCGAACATTTTAATCACATCTGCTTTAAGCTGCTCTGTAAAGAGATCTGGACGCTCTTTTCTGAGTGTATTTATGAGGTTTTGAAAAAGTACGAGGTGCGTTACTTCATCACGCTGAATAAAACGGATCATCTGTGCAGATCCCAGCATCTTTCCTGCACGCGCAAGTGTATAGATATACGTAAAACCACTATAAAAATAGATACCTTCTAGGATTTGGTTTGCAAAACAAGCTTTTAAGAAGTTTGTATCTGTCGGATTCTTCGCTAGTTCTTGATAGACTGCAGCAATGGCATCATTTTTGTGTTTGAGCATCATATCACGACGCCATAGATCATAGATCTCTTCTGAATTTGTTGAAATAGAGTCAACCATAACGGCATAACTTTGAGAGTGGAGTGCCTCTTCAAAAGATTGGCGCACTAAAATAAGGTTGATCTCCGGTGCTGTCACATATGGGTTTACGTTGTCGATGAGATTGTTCGTTTGGAGTGAATCCATAAAAATGAGCTGTGAAAGTGCCTTGTCATAAGCCGTTTTCTCTGCTTCAGTAAGGTTTTTATAATCATTAACATCCCGTGTCATATCGACCTCTTTTGGGAACCATGTGTTGTTTAACATCATCTCCCAAAGATTATAGGCCCACTGATACTTAATGTTGTTGAGTTCAAAAATTCCCGTAGGATTACCACCAAAAACTTTCCTATCGTTTACATTTTCTGTTGAGTCTGGATTATATATCTGTTTTCTATTCATTGTGGCTCCATTGTTGTTATAAGTGTATGATTATAACCATCTATACATAAAAATTTGATAAGATACAGTATGAATTTTCAAGCCTCATTTTTGTTAAAAAACAGACATATACAGACCATCTATGCCTCTCTTTTTAGAAAGACTCCCCCGCTTGATTTTGAGGTAGAGACTTTTTGGCTCAGTGATGGTGATTTCCTAGAAGCCTACTGGCATAAAATAACACATCACACTAACACTACACCTATTGTTATACTCTTTCACGGGCTTGCAGGCTCCTATAAATCTCCCTATATTCAAGGCGCAGTAGCAGCACTGAGCCATGCCGGGTTTTCTACTGTTGTTATGCATTTCCGCGGCTGCTCCGGTAAAGATAATCTCAAAGCACGCTCCTATCATAGTGGAGAGACTCGTGATGCAAAAGAGTTCTTGGCTAGTGTTCACGCAAGATACCCCCAAGCAAAACTTTTTGCAGTAGGCTACTCTCTTGGAGCCAATATGCTTTTAAAACTTTTAGGAGAGGAAAAAGAGAATACCCTGCTTAGTGCTGCCATCGCTGTCTCAGCACCTATGTTGCTTGCTGTCAGTGCCACACAGATGAACAAAGGTCTCTCTCGCTTTTATCAAAGACTCCTGCTCAAAGATCTGAACGCTGCACTTGAGAGAAAATATGAAACACATGATATGCAAAAGTACATCGGCCTAAAAAAAGAAGATATAAAAAAACTCAAAAACTTTTGGCACTTCGATGAAGCCTATACAGCAAAAATAAACGGCTTTGCCTCAGCACAGGACTACTATGAAAAAAGCTCTTCAAAACAGTATCTCAAATATATACAAACACCGACGCTGATTATTCACGCCAAGGATGACCCTTTTATGACACCCGAGGTCATTCCCAAAAAAGAAGAACTCTCACGCAAGATAGAGCTTGAAATATTGAAAAATGGTGGGCATGTAGGCTTTGTATCTGGAAGTTTTTTCAAGCCACACTATTGGCTTGATACAAGAATAGTAGACTATTTTCTAGAAAAAAACAGCTAATCAACGCTGTCCTTCTTCGACCTCTTGTTTCATTTTACCTGGATCAAAACGCTTGATCCCTTTTTTATCATCAAAATCCTGTGCCTCATCGTTAATAGAATTGACGACCTCATTTTTAAATTCTGTCGCGGTATGGCCTGTTTCATGAGAATAAATAATATAAGCACCAATAGCTAAAGTAATAAGAAGTAAAAGGGAATTGTTATGTTGAAAAAAGAAATAGGCTAAGAGAACGATAATAACTAAAGATAAGATATACATAAGCACTTCCTTGTAAAATAGTATTACAAGTATAGCATAGAGAAGTTACAACGATTCACATACCACAAAAGGGTATGTGAAAAAATTATTTTGTTTTACGAGAGTGACGTTTTCTTTCGTTCTCTGTAAGATATTTTTTACGAATACGAATATTTTCAGGCGTTACTTCAAGAAGTTCATCATCTTCTATCCACTCTAATGCACGCTCAAGTGACATGTCACGCGGTGGTACAAGTTTGATGGCCTCATCCGCTCCAGAAGAACGAACGTTAGACTGTGCTTTTCCTTTGATAGGGTTCACTACAAGGTCATTTGAACGTGAATGCTCACCAATAACCATACCTTCGTATACTTTTGTCTGAACACCGATAAAAAGCACACCTCTGTCTTGAATACCAAAAAGAGAGAATGCTAAAGTTTCACCGTCAGTCATTGAAATAAGTGCACCATAGCTTCTAGATTCAACAGAACCTGTAAATGGTCTAAACTCTAAGAAAGAGTGGTTCATTACACCCTCACCTTTTGTGTCTGTTAAGAACTGTCCACGGAATCCAATAAGCGCACGTGCAGGAATCTCAAACTCAATACGTTGGAAACCTTGTCCCATAGGAAGCATAGATTTCATCTCTGCTTTTCTTTTTCCAAGACGCTCGATGACTGTACCACTAAGATCTTCAGGAACATCGATGACAAGATGCTCGAATGGTTCACATTTCACACCGTTGATCTCTTTTACGATAACTTCCGGTCTTGAGATTGAGAACTCATAACCCTCACGACGCATATTTTCAGCAAGAACAGTGATCTGAAGTTCTCCACGTCCTGAAACTTTGAATTTACCCTCACCAATAGTCTCTAACTTCATCGCAACGTTTGTACGCATCTCAAACTCAAGTCTGTCTTTAAGTTTGTTTGATGTAACGTGTTTTCCTTCTTGCCCAGCAAGTGGAGAGTCATTTACTGCAAAAACAACTGTCAATGTCGGCTCTTCAATGTGCATAGGATCAAGTGCTACAGGATTTTCAGGGTCAGCAATAGTATCACCAACATCTACTGTCTCCATACCTGCAAATGCTACGATATCACCCGCTTCAGCTTCATCGATCTCCATACGGTTAAGACCATGGAATCCAATGAGTTTAGAGATCTTCCCTTTTACCATTTCACCGTCAGATTTTGCAAGAACGACATTGTCGCCTTTTCTAACAGTTCCGTTAAAGATACGGCTAATACCGATTTTACCTACATAGTTATCATAATCAAGTGTAAATACCTGTGCTTGTAAAGGATTAGCAGCGTCACCCTCTGGCTCTGGAACATGCTCTAAGATAGTTTCGAAAATACATTGAAAATCTCCATCTTCTTCATCCATGTCAAGCTTCGCAATACCATCACGCGCAGCAGCGTAAATAACAGGGAAGTCTTGCTGCTCATCTGTTGCACCCATATCTGCAAAAAGGTCGAACATTTCATCAACAACACGATCCGGCTCAGCAGAAGGTTTGTCGATCTTGTTAATAACAACAATTGGTTTTTTACCAAGTGCAAGCATCTTTTTAACAACGAATTTCGTTTGTGGCATAACACCTTCGTATGCATCGACGAGTACTAAAACACCGTCAACCATTTTAAGTACACGCTCAACTTCACCACCGAAATCGGCGTGGCCCGGAGTGTCAATAATATTGATCTTATAATCTTTGTAACGGATAGCTGTATTTTTAGAAAGAATCGTAATTCCACGCTCTTTTTCCAAATCGTTGCTGTCCATAGCTCTTTCATCATGTTGTTCATGTGAACCAAAAGTACCAGATTGCTCTAGTAGTCCATCGACCAATGTCGTTTTACCGTGGTCAACGTGTGCGATAACCGCAATGTTTCTAATCTTTTGCATTAGGGGTTTCCTTCTTGGGAAAATTTTTCGCGATTATACCCAAATTTCTATTACATCCACGTAAAATATGTACTATTACTCTTGATTGATGCTCTTTTATGTTATATTATACAAGCGTGTTTAAAAAATAAAAGATAAAATAGATGAAAAAATTTGATTATCCAAATGAATTAAATATTATATTTGATAAACTTAATAATTATCATATTAGAGCTGTAATTGTCGGTGGATATGTACGAGATTTTTTCCTTGGTCTTGATTCTAAAGACATTGATATTGAACTCTATGGAGTGAATTCCCTTGAGAAAGTAGAAAAGATTCTCCAAGAATTTGGCAGTGTCAACAGTGTCGGAAAAAGTTTTGGTGTTTGCAAACTGCTTTATGAAGATCTTGATCTTGACTTTTCTCTACCGCGACGTGATTCCAAGATTGCCCAGGGACATAAAGGTTTTACTGTTACAGTTGATACTAATATGGATTTTAAAACTGCCGCAAAACGACGTGATTTTACAATGAATGCCATTGGGTATGATGTCATCGCTCAAGAGATACTCGACCCCTATAATGGCATACATGACCTGCAGAACAAACTTTTAAAGGCTGTTGATTTAGAACAGTTCAGTGAGGATCCTCTACGTGTTTTACGTGCAGTGACCTTTGCGACACGCTTTGAGTTGACAATAGAAGAAGATCTTTTTTTCCTCTGCAAAAAAATGATAGGAAATGGTGTCTTCCAAGAGTTGCCTCAAGAGAGAATTTTCAATGAAATACAAAAGATTCTGCTGCTGAGTCAAAAACCTTCTCAAGCCTTTGTCTTGCTTCAAAGGCTCTCTGCATTTGATTTCTTTAGAGAATTTACCTCTTTGCATGATGAAGATTTCGCATCACTGCTCGCTGCTCTTGATAGGGCAAAAATCTTGAGTGAACAAACAGAGTGCCATAACAGACTCACACTACTGTTAGCCGTGCTCTCTTCTCGCTTCTCTCACGCAGAGACACTCTCCTTTTTAGAAAGACTTACAGCAGACAAAAAGCTCACGCAAGCAATTTTAAAACTTAAAAATGCTGCAATAGATCTGCAAAACATAAAAAACTATGCTGTTTATAAACTTGCAACAAAGGTCAATATACAACTTTACCTGCTCTATCTGCGTGCGATATATCCAGAGCAAAAAAGTGCTATAAAAATGCTTGAACAAAAAGCAGCAAAATTAGGTGTACTACAAAAAAAACTTGAACCACTTATGCAGGGAAAAGATCTCATAGCACTGGGACTTAAACCCTCAAAACAATTTTCTACTCTCTTAAATGAACTCTATGATTTACAAATGAGAGAAAAAATAAGAACAAAAGAGGAAGCCAAGCAGTGGCTAAAGAGAACCCTTGTTCTCTCCTAAAACATCCATTTTATTTTTTAAAGCCATTTTTTGATTGATGCCTGCAAGTGCGTTGTTAACAGCATCAACAAAACGTGAAGCATAAATCTCTTTATACTCCTTGTCATACTCTGCTATGATGTTTTCATAAATCTCTATAAATTTTTGAATCAACTCTACAGTGACAAGATTAATCTTTTTATTTTCCGCAATGCTCAGCACAAGATCAAAGGCCTTTTTCTTTTTAGAGTCCATATCATCGGCTTTGAGATAATATTTTTTACTTTTGCTATCTTCTGTAAGGCGACGCATGACAACATTGAGACCATCTTCACTTACTTCAAGATCTTGAATTTTGTTTTTGATGTAAGATCGCATTTCGGTTAGATTCATTTTAGATATCTTTTCAACGAGCGCTGCATGCGCACTGTTTTCTTCACTGATCTCTTCTTTTTTTCTTCCCAAAATACCCTTAAACATCTGCTGTCCTTTTATTTTGTTATTTTTGAACTGTCTATCTCAATAACCGTATGCACATTCCCTCTCGGATTAAAATCAGCCGTTATCTTCATATATTTTGGTTTGAGTTTTTCTTCTAAAACTCCATAGATCTCATTGGCAGAGTTCTCATGTGAGATATGTCTCTCACGAAATGAATTAATGTAGAGTTTGATCGCTTTAAGCTCGACAACCCATTTATCGGGTGTATATTCAAGGTAGATCGTTGCATAGTCCGGATACCCACTGCGTGGACAGAGGCAGGAAAATTCCGGCAATGTCATCTTTATAAGGTACTCTCTGTCATGTTCGTTAGGCCATATCTCCAAATCTTTTTCAACATCAAATTCATTTAAAATTTTTTCACCATATTTCATTCATTTTCTCCTAATTTTTTATCTCTTTAAGGTTTGCAAGCTGTTTTCCTTGCAAATAATCGATACCCATCTCTTTAGCAAGAACATAGGTCTTTTCATCTTCTATATTTTTCATCCAGGATTTAATCCCTTTTTCATGAGCAATCAAATTAAACCCTTCAATTATACTACGATTTTTCTCTAACTTCTCTTCGTTTGAATAATAAGTATCAAAACGAATCACATCAATATCAAGCTCACGCAAGTATAAGAAGCTTGTATGTATTGAAGCAACTCTATCTATTGCAAAACGTACATCATACTCTTTTAAAGAGTTAATTATAGAGTTATATCTACTTGTATAGGAGTAGTACTCTGCTTCAAAAAGAACAAACATCACTTTTGTTTTACTCTCACGCAGGAGCTCTTTTGCGCGTGAGAGGAATTTTTCATTTCTCAGTGAAGTCGGTAATATATTGAGTGCGAACAGTTCATCTTTGGCTTTACAGCTCTCTAACACTGTCTCTAACACAACAAGATCAAACTCTATCCCCAAACCAAGTTTGTTAATAACTTTGAGATAGGTTTTAGGGTAGATCACTTTCCCGTTAGCTGCTTTGAGTTTCACGAAACACTCATGAAAAGCCTCTTGTTCGTTAGCATAAACATCTTGCGCCATAACAATAAGCTCTCTATTCTCGATTGCATGAATAACAATGGATTCAAGCTCATTGGGGTTCATCTGCTCATCTTGCTCTTTTTGTTTAGAATTTTTTCTTTTTTCTATACTCTCAAAAAGATTTTCAATGAGATAATCCAACTCATGTGAATAACTTGTATCTGTTATAGCACCAGAGATCTTCACCTCGATATCACCGACTTTAAGCTCACCTGACTTCAAACACATCAGCTCTAAAACAGTGGAGTACTTTGTTTTAAGTCCCTCAAGACCTAGTACAAAATCACCCCCTTTAATATGTCCCATAGGAAAGTTCGTAATTCCCTCTTTTTTCAAGTATTCTGCTATCCAAAGTGCAACCTCACGCAGGACCTTGTCACCATTTTTAATTCCATAGAGTTTATTAATGTCATTAAGATTATCAATACTGATAAGAATTAAGGTGTACTCTTTTTTATCTTGTATCTCTTTTTGCAAATAGTCATAAAGATATTCACGTGTAAATGTCTTTGTGACATCATCAGTGATTTTAACGCTAAAACCGTTATAAATAAGATAAAAAATAAAATAGATACTCACAAGAACAACAAGAGCAGCTTCAATATAAAAAGAACTGTGAAGGTTTTGGTAGTTTGTTATAAGTGTATGGGAAATAAAAGCGATAATAAGCGCAAAGATAGGAAGACCGATGCGAAGCGCCAGCTTAAACCGGTACTCCCTCTCTTTCGTTTCTGGCAATAACATCTAAACGTCTAAATGTTTTACATCTTTTGCATGTGTCTCAATATAGTTACGACGCGGTTCAACCTCATCACCCATAAAAAGTGTAAATGCATCCGAAGCTGCCTCTGCATCATCAATGTTTATCTGAAGAAGAACACGGTTTTCCGGTGTCATTGTTGTCTCCCAAAGCTGCTCAGGGTTCATCTCACCAAGACCTTTGTAACGTTGAATATAGGCACCTTTTTTCGCATACTCTTTGACATCATTCAGAACTTCTATGAAATCTTTCTCAAACGAGATATCCCACTCTTGTATCTTTTTATAAACAAAACTCGCCTCTGCGAAGTGTGGTGCACCAAAGAGTTCATCGTTGATGAGTAACTCTTCCATACCACCCTCAGTCTGTACAAAAAGATGAATCTCATTGGACTCTTCATTGATTGTATATGTGAGTATGTTGTTATTGATAGATTCTAAAAATTTCTTGATCTCTTCGAACATCTCTTTTGCAGGTAAAGAGATAAGATCAGGATTCTCTACAAAATGACGAATCAGTTTTACAAGTGCATAACGACGTTCCAGTGCTTCAAGCGAAGCCGCATAGTGATCGACCATTCTAAAGTAAGCGACAAGATCATCCCGTCCAATTCCTGCAACATCCAATGATTCCACACCATTTTCAATCAGGTAATCATTGAGCGCACGGTCATCTTTAAAGTAGATCTCTTTTTTCTTACCCTTGCTGTAACGATAGAGCGGCGGCTGTGCAAGATACAAATACCCTTTTTCCACAATATCTCTAAAGTATCTAAAGAAGAAAGTAAGCAGCAGTGTTTGAATGTGACTTCCATCGACATCCGCATCGGTCATGATGATGATCTTATGATAGCGGAGTTTCTCTTCATTATACTCTTCACCGATTCCACATCCCATAGCCGTGATCATATTTGTAATCTCGTCTGATTTTAAAATCTTCTCCAAACGCGCTTTTTCAACATTTAAGATCTTCCCTTTAAGCGGTAAAATCGCTTGGAAGACTCTGTCACGACCCATTTTTGCAGAACCGCCTGCAGAATCCCCTTCCACCAGATAAAGCTCACAGATAGAAGCATCTTTACTTTGACAATCTGCGAGTTTACCAGGGAGTGTTCCAACACTCATAGAGTCTTTTCTACGAGTCAGTTCACGTGCTTTTTTCGCCGCTTCGCGACCGCGTGCAGCCATCAATGCTTTTGATACTATCGCTTTTGCTTCGATTGGATTCTCTTCAAAATATTTTGAGAGAATTTCATAAGTCTGCTTTTGTACTAAAGGACGCACATAGGTATTTCCAAGTTTTCCTTTTGTCTGCCCTTCGAATTGTGGTTCAGGCACACGTGCAGAAACAATGGCAATAAGCCCTTCACGCACATCATCACCTGAGATTTTTATATCTTTTTCTTTTGCAGCACCATTTTTAGCGTTATAGTTGGAGATAACACGTGTGAGTCCTGCTCTAAAACCAGCTTCATGTGTACCACCGTTTGGTGTTCGAATATTATTGACAAATGAGGCAAGTTTTTCTTCATAGGAGTCGTTATACATCAGTGCAATATCGAACTCTATGTCTTCTACTTTTGCAGAGAAGCTGTAGACATTGGCAACTATCTGTTTTTTATTCATATCAGACACATATTGCGCGATCCCGCCTTCAAAGTGGTAGACCTCTTTTGTTCCTGTTCGCTCATCATTGAATTTTATTGTGATGAATGGATTCAAATAGGCAAGCTCTTTAAAACGCTTTGCAAGATACTCATACTCAAATGTTATAGTCTCTGTAAAAATGGAAGGATCAGGAAAGAACTCTATCATCGTTCCTGTTTTGCGTGTTGTGCCTGTAACTTCTAATGGTCCTTGCGGGATTCCCATCTTAAAAGATTGTTTGTGAATCTTTCCGTCACGGAAAATTGTCATATTCAAATCAGCTGAGAGTGCATTTACAACGGAGACACCAACCCCGTGCAGACCACCGGAAACTTTATAAGTGTCTTTATCGAACTTACCACCTGCGTGAAGAACTGTAAGAACAACGGTTGCAGCACTCATATTCTCAGTAGGGTGCATATCAGTAGGAATACCACGACCATTATCACTAACCACACAAGAACCCTCTTTTGTGAGTGTTACAGTGATAGTATCACAATACCCTGCCATTGCCTCATCGATAGAGTTGTCAATGACCTCGTACACCAAATGGTGAAGACCACGATGTCCGGTATCACCGATATACATACCAGGACGTTTACGAACTGCCTCTAGACCTTTGAGGACCTTAATATTACTTGCACCGTAATTTTGTTCCATTAATAGACTCCATTTGTTGCCATATTGGCATAATTGGAGATATTTTATCTAAATAAATATAAAAAGAAGTTTTGGTGATTAAAATTGCTTTAAAAAATGAGTACCAATAGTTTAGATAACTATTGGCATAACGACTGTAATGAAGTTTTCATCACGAAGAATAAATGGAAGATTTCCTTCATTGAGTCCTATTTCAAATTCAGAACTATTGATAGAATTTAAAAAATCAAGAAGGTATCTTGAATTGATTGCAATTGAGAATGTTTCACTGAAGTTTGTAGTGAAATTGATCTCTGTCTTTGCTTCGATATTGTCATCACTTAAACTCTCAAAAGTGATAGTATCATTTAAAAATGAAATTTTCACATCTGTTGATATTGTTGTGATCTGTTTAATAGCATCGATCATTGCAGCTTTAGGAAGTACCAAGTTATGAGCTGTTTCTTTTGGGATGATACGTGAGTATTCTGGAAATTTTCCATTGATGAGTTTTGTAAAGAAAGTATATTGCTCGGAGTGAATGATGAGATTTGTTTCATCATAATAGAGTTCTATATTGTCAAAGAAAAGCTTTTGTATTTCAATAATCGCTTTTTTAGGGATGATAATAGAGAGTTCTTTATCGCTTTGATTTGTTAAAGTGACAACTGCTAAACGTCTTGTATCTGTAGCTGCAAAGTTTATAACATCGGATTTGATGTCAATTAAAGCACCATTGAGCTCAAATTTAGGGTTGTTCGTATCAATGGCAGGTGTGATTTTTTTCAATGATTCAATTAAAGTATGTGATTCAATAGAAATACGTGCTTTGCCTTCATATGTTGGGAACTCAGGAAATTCATTATAAGAAAATGTTGGTAATTTAAAATTAGAATGTCCTTGAGAAATATGGAGTGTATCTCTTATGACTTCTAAAGTGATATCACCGTCTTTGAGAATTCTGACAATATCAAGAAATTTCTTACCATTAGCAGTAATACTTCCCTCTTCAAAAATATTGACAGTATCTGTTGTAACACAAAAGCCTATTTCATAATCAGTAGCTTTGAGAGTAAGTTGTGAGTTACTTGCATTTAAATAAACATGAGATGTAATTTGTGAAGTGTCTTTTTTTTCTAAGAAAGGTCCTGCGTGAACTAGAATGTTCTCTATGATAGATTTCGATATGCTAATCTTCATTTTTTAAATCCCTATATATTTTAATAATTTTAGTATGTAGTAGTAGGTGTGAGTGAATAAGTGAAAATACTCATACAATCCCAGCTACAGCATACTTTTTGATGTGATGAAGCATCAAAGCATCATTCACATCTATTCACTTTTACAATTATATCTTTTTTTTAAACTTTTTTAGAATAAACTAAGCAGATGCCGTTATTTTATTTGTTAATTCTTCGATTTTTACTCTAAAATCTTCGTCATCTTTAATGAGATCATTGATTTTTTTGATGGTATGTGAGATGGCTGTATGATCTTTCATACCAAAGTATTGTGCAAGCTGTGGCATAGTATTTTGCGTGAGCTCACGACAGATATAGATAGAGATACGGCGTGCATAGACAATGTTTTTACTTCTGCCTTTAGAACGGATCTCACTTGGTTTGATGTTGAGATCTTTTGCAACGACCTGGGTGATTTTATCCATAGTGAGATTTTCACGATTTTCATTCATCTGGTCTTTTAAGACATTTTTTGTAAATTCAAGATCGATATCAACATGCATCAGTTGTGAATAGGCATGGAGTTTTGAGAGTATCCCTTCTATTTCACGTACATTACTCTCGATGACCGTTGCGATGTAGTTGACGATATCTTCAGAGAGGCGTACTTTATTTATCTCACATTTTTTCTTGATGATAGCGATTTTAGTTTCCAATTCCGG
>Ga0256829_1002172_pt1 | contig 14953 bp, 15 predicted proteins | sample 131447metaG_FD_185979 | JGI IMG/M metagenome (GOLD analysis project Ga0256829, IMG submission 185979) | Hydrothermal vent microbial communities from Lau Basin, Pacific Ocean - 131-447 | ecosystem: Environmental > Aquatic > Marine > Hydrothermal vents | place: Pacific Ocean: Lau Basin | collected...
TCCCAATACTTGACCCCTATATTTTCTTGGCTGAATGTTGCAAAAGCAAAGAGGGTTTTAAGGCTAGATAGTTGGGAAAATAACCTCTATTTTAGTTCCGACACCGATTTTGCTCTGTATATTTATAGCTGCATTATGCAGATTTGCGATGATTTTGACCATCGAAAGCCCAAGCCCATATCCTCCAGCTCCTTCAAATCTACCAGAATTTACTCTGTAAAATCTATCGAAAATTGCATCTATGTCTTTCTTTTCTATTCCTATGCCCTCATCTTCTATGGTGATTTTATTCTCTTTTAGCTCTATTGAAACCATTTTGTCTTTTGGGGTGTATTTGATGGCATTATCTATCAAATTTGAGCACAGCACTGATACAAGAGTGCTTTCTGCTTTTATTATAGTACGCTCTATATCTTCTATGTTTAGATTTATCTTTTTTTTATCTGCGATTAGCACAAACTCTTCTACAGCATTAATCAATACTGTGTCTAGCTCTACCTTTTTGAAACTTTTTTGCACTATTTCATCATCCATTTGAGTTAGTAGCAGTAGATTGTCAACCATATTGTGAAGATATATAATTTCACTGTTGATTGATCTTAGAACACTTTTGTAGTCGCTTATATCTCTATTGGTTTTTAGAGCAACATCTGTTTGGACTCTTATCGCGGCAAGGGGCGTTTTTAGCTGATGTGAAGCATCTTGACTAAATCTTTTGACTTGATTAAAAGATGATTGAAGCCTGAAAAGCATTTTGTTAAATGTTTTTGCAAGCTGGGCAAACTCATCGCCATTATCCACATACTTGATTCTCCTATCTAGATCTGTTATAGATATCTCTCTTGCTGTTTTTGTCATAGTATTCATGGGCTTTAGTATATCTTGAAGCATTTTATATATAACAAGTAACATAATCACTATAAAGATAGGGTCACCTACTATAAACATATTGATGATTCTTGCTAGGTGTTGTTTCTCTTCTTGAATCGTAGTTGCTATCTGCACGGTATAGTTTTTATTGTTTGCTATCATAGTGGAATACATAATCAATTCATATTTAGAGATGTTATTAGCCTTCACATGAACGATATCGCTATCCCTCTTGGGTCTATATCTTGGCAATTCATAATCTTTTAGATTTTTAGATTTTAAAACGATTTTATCTTTGTAAAGTGCTTGTATATAGACATTTCTTATACTGAATTCATACTTATGTATAGCCAATGCTACACCTTTTGTCAGATTTTTTCCTTGTATATCATCAGCAAAAACATCCAAAGATATACTTTTGAGTGCATGAATAGTGTTTTTATAGAAATAACTTTGTGCAAAATAATAAAATGTAGCATTAAAAAAAATCACCACCAAAATCAATATACCGCCATATGAAAGAAAGATTTTGGATTTAACGCTCCTTATATCAAATGTCATCTATTTTATAGCCTATTTTTCTGATAGTTTTTATAAGTGTCTTTGAGTACCCCTCATCTACCTTGTTTCTCAAGTGGTGCATGATAACTTTGATGATATTGCTAGATATTGTTTCGCTTCCCCACAAACTTGAGGTGATCTTCTTTGTGCTCACCACATGACCTCTGTTTTGCATCAAAAGTTCAAGAAAATCATACTCTTTAGAAGTCAAGTTGATGATTTTTCCATCTCTTGAAACCTCTCTTTTATAGATATCAAAGCAGAGATCTGCAACTCTTAGTATAGAGTCTTTTTTTGTTTTTTGGCGTCTTATCAAAGCATTTACTCTTGCAACCAACTCATCAAAAGAGAATGGCTTAGAGAGATAGTCATCTGCTCCATGATTTAGCCCATCTACTTTGTCTTGAATACTGTTTTTTGCACTAAGCATTAAAATCGGCGTGCTTATGTCATTTTTTTTCACTATCGTACAAATATCAATACCGCTTAATTTTGGCAACATCCAATCCAAAATAATAACATCAAAAAGTTTTTCTCTTATAAGAGAGAGTCCCTCTGTGCCATCATATGCCACGTCAACCTCAAAAGACTCCTCCTCTAGCCCTTTTTTTAGGTATGAAGATATCTGTTTATCATCTTCTACTACTAAAATATTCATAAAAACCCAACCTTGCTATTATTTATGGCAAAGTATATCATAAAAAATATACAAAAAATAAGACAATAAATGAATATGGAAGAGTTTTGTACTAAAAAGATGCAATTCTGACACCAATCTTTAATATTTACATTATAAATTCAGTACTTTTTTATAGAACCATTAATTTGTAATCTTTACATATTTACAATGATAAAATATCGATATTATAGGTCATTTGATTCATTTTGAGAATTATATCATATGCAAAGTCATCACATAAATTAATAAAAAATAAAAAAAAATTAAGAATAATTAATTTTTTCTCTTTTAAGCATAAAATATAATATATATCATAATAATTAATTAATATTTATTGCTCTAGTTCCTTTCAAACTTAAGAAATATGTTTATAGTTTTAAATTATTATTATTTTGTTATTTTGATATTTCTATTCTTTTTAGATGTTAACTAAATTTAATAAAATTATAAATATCTGCTAATGCACAAACCTATATAATTTCACTAGACATAGGAGATAAAGGTGCCAAAGAGGATTTATAAAACCTTAACGGTCAACAATTCTTAACTAACATTATGCATCAAATCATACTTAATTAAGTATGATAGATAGTTGGCAAAGTCAGTTATTAAGCTAAAAGGGAGAAGAGATGAAAGGTTCATTGAAGTACTTGGCGGCAGGAGCAATTCTTGTTACTGCTTTATTGGATAATGCGAATGCTATTCCTGCATTTGCAAGACAAATGGGTGTTTCTTGTAGTGCTTGTCACAGTGCGAATGGTTATCCTACTTTAACTAGATTTGGTAGAGATTTCAAAGCTAGTGGTTATACTATGGTTGGAAGCGAAAAAACAATAGGTGGGGGTCAAAACCTTAGTGATAAACTTATATCTATACCTAGTGCATTAAATATGTCTGTAGTAGGTGGAACAACCATAGATAGTGGAGCGGGTACAACTGCAACAACAGTTGCAACAAACAATTTTGGAATGTTTCTTGGTGGAAGAATCAGTGAAAATGTAGGTACATTTATAGAAATAGGTTACAATGGAGGCGATGCTGCTAATCCTAATCAAAATTTTGCACTTGCAAATTTTGTTGTACCTATCACTTTTAAAGTAGGTAAAAATACTTATGGTATAGAACCTTACACTACTGATGGTCACACTGCAACTGCAAGTGAATTTTATGACAATGGTGCAATTACGGCTCTTAGTGAGATAGGTGCTCGTGATAAATATGGGGCTAAAGGATTAAGCTTTTATGTTTACAATCCAAACTACTTTATAAATTATACTGCTTGGTCAAATGGGAATGCGGGCAATAGTGGAGTAAAACTGGCAAACTATTTTAGAGTTGCTTATACTCCACAAGTTGGCATATGGGATCTCGAAGTTGGTGGACAATATATGTCTGGAGATACAAATGCGGTTAATGCTAATGGTTATGTTGCCAATACATCTACAAAAATGAAAACGGATGCTTATGTTATAGATTTTCAAGCATTGGGAAAAGTAGGAAAAATGCCACTTGATTTATCTGTAAGCTATGGTCTAGCCAAATATAATCCGACTTCATTATTTACAACAAATACTGATAAAAAAGATGGAAGATCTTTTGTAGTTGATACTAAACTAGGAGTAATCCCTAGAACCTTAGTAGCTACGATTCGTTATACAAATAATGATCATGTTGGAACAAGCAATGATAAAGTCAATACTACAAAATTCGGTACGAGATATTTTGTAACTGAAAATGTAAGGCTGGAGCCTTATTACACTATGATTAGCGGTATTGCTGCTGGAAGTAATAATGCTTATGGTTTAAATTTTGAAGTTGCATTTTAAAATAGAATCAATATAAAAAACTCGGTTTATTCGTTGGCAATTAATTTTCATCTTTTGCCAGCGAATAATTTATCTTCTTCTTGAAAAATTTTTTTACACATTATATGCCCTTCGGGGCATATAAGAGTCTCTGTTTCAGTAACAGTAAAGTTTTTTAATATTACAATTCAATATAAATAGAATTATTATAAGGATTTTTTATGTTTAAAAAAACATCTATATTTATTGCATTAATGACACCATTTTTAATCACAGGTTGCTATAAAGTTCCCTCTCCAAACAAAACTATTGATACATCGCATTTTGAGCAACTTGAGGAAAATAAAGATTTTCACCCTATAAATGTAGGTGAAAATGAAAAACGATATAAAAGTCAAGTGGGAGTATCAGCATTTGGTCATATATCAGATTCCGAAAAAATTGCAATGAAAAGGGCAAATGCTTTTTGCAGTAGATCTGATAAGAAAATGATACCTATTGAAGAACATATTGTAAAACCACCATATATGATTAATCATTATCCAAGCGTGACTCTTACCTTTGTTTGCCAGAGCAATAAATTAAAGAAAGAAAAATATGCACAAAAAAAAGCTACAAAAAATATAGAGTTTCAGAAAAAAACAGAATCTTCCAAAGAACTTCATAGTAAATACAATGATTTAATCATGTTAAAAAAACTACTTGATAGCAAAATTCTAACAAAACAAGAATTTGAAAAAGAAAAAAAGAAAATCTTAGATAGAGAATAACCTTAAAAAAAATAGACAAACTCTACACTCTTCGCCAAAATTATTTTGGCGAAGAGTGCCATGCTTATTGCCTCACTAACTCCTCAACTATCTCTTTTATCTTCTCCACTGAGTCCAAATCACACTCTTCTCTTGTTGAGTGAGGAAATCTTATGTTTGGTCCTATTGAAACTGCTTGTTTTGGCTCCTTGGCTATTAACATTCCACATTCCAAGCCTGCATGTATGGCTTTAAACTCTACGCTTGGAACATATTTTGAAAAAACTTCTTTTACTTGGTTTGCAAACTCACCTATAAAAGGTGTCCATGCATCGTGTTTTGATGAAAAAGTTGTAGCAAAACCACAAATATCAAAAAAGGATTTTGTTTGGGCTTCTAAGCCATTCATCGCACTATCGTCCATGGTCCTTAGTGAAATAATAATTTTAAATACCAAATCTTCTACCTCAACAATTCCAAGGTTTGCACTATCTTCTGGAATTCTTAGCTCTTTATTCCAAGCTCTTACTCCTTGGGAAAATGCATCTATCGTTTTTATAATTTGTTTTGAATCTTTTATCTTTTTAAAATTTTCATTTTTAATTTGTTCTATTTTTAAATTTTTTTCTTCGCTAAAATCTTCCTCACATGTAAAGATGGCAAATCCATTTTTAGCGATTGAGTTTCTTCTCTCACCTGCTTTAAAATCAATCAATTCGCAATCATTTTTAGCCAAAAATCTAGCTAATATTTTTATGGATGAGGGTATATTTTTATCTATATCTACACCACTATGACCGCCTGGCAGACCTTCAACACTCACCTTATATACTTTTTCATTATTATTTAATGGTTGGTATTCTATACTTTTTTCACACTCAACATCGCTTCCTCCAGCACAGCCTACACAAATCTCATTTTCATCTTCACTATCAATATTTAGTATATTTTTAGCACTAATTTCTAGTTCTAAATTTGCAGCACCTATGAGTCCTACTTCCTCATTTGCAGTAAACAAACACTCTAGATTATCATATTTTTGCATGCAATAGAGCATTATAGCTACCCCCATGCCGTCATCTGCTCCCAAAGTGGAGTTTTTGGCTCTTAACACGCTACCCTCTTTTACCAATTTGACTTGAGGTGCATCGCCAAGGCACACCATATCATAGTGGGCTTGTAAGCAAACTTTAGGATTTCCGATTTTACATATAATATTACCTGCTTTGTCCACTTTTACTTCAAATCCCAAATCTTTAGCATATTTTGATATATGTTCTATAACTCCATCAGCTGCATAACTACATCTTGGAATCTTACTTAATTCTTCAAAATAGTACAAAACATCTTTTTTCATTTTATTCCCTCTCTTAATTTTTTAACTTCGATAAAATATGTGTTTCCTAAATAAATAACATAAAATATAGCCCCAAAAAATATAGCAAATGGTATCAGGGATATGCAATACAAGATTAATGTTTTCCACCTAAGTGAATTTTTGTTAAAATATTTAATCTTATTATTTTCTTCTCTTGTTGTTAAGTTAGAGCTGATATCAAAAATCAACATTTTATGAAAAAAATAGTACAAAGGCAAGTTAAAAGCGATGATATTTAACAAAGGTATAAAATAAAATGGAATTAACAAGAAAAACAAAACCATCATGATAAAAGCCCATTTTATCACTAAAAACAGACTTTCAAATATATTTGAATATCCAATAATTTGCACATCTTCATAATGCCGCTTTTGTAACTCTCCTAGCACATATGGGGTCATAAAAGCCACTATTATAATGGCAATAAATATAGAAGTATAAAGTATAAAAAAACCGCCTATCGCATATACTAAAAACCCTGCTAGCCAAGATGTAACTGAGTATTTCATCAAAAATTGTATGATAGAGGAATTCTCAACATGAGCTGAAAAAGTTTGGGTATGTGGGATTCCATTTTGCATAGTTGTTTGAGTTGTATTTATGTTTAAATCTGCATGCATACTATCAAGCCCTGCTCCGGCTACTACAAAAAATAGCACATACATAACCACCAAAGTTGCGATAAAAGGCATAATTGCATACTTTAACATTTTTGGTGTAAAAAAATCTTTAACACTTAATATAAAAACATTCATTATAAACTCCATAGTCTTAATCATTTGGATTAAGTAGTGTATCATAAATGAAATGTTATCATAATCGTATGAAAATATTATTAATTCCAGTGATAGCCATAATTTTTACAGGTTGTATATATTTCAATGATAGAGGTATATCTAACGAATACTATAACGAATGCCATGAATACTATGATTCCATGGGAATTTATCATAAAAAATGCGATCCAAATATAATAGAATATAAAAGTGTAGAAAATGGTATAGGAAAAATATATGAGGGTGCTAAAAAAGCAATCAAAAATTGATAGACTTAAAAAAGATAAGAGTCGATAGGCTCAAATGGTATGAGTGGAAAGATATAAAAATTCTGCGCTCAGGATTAGATAAACTCCCTTCACCAAAAGATATCATATTTCAAAACTCTAACACCATTAAAATATCAAGTGAAACTTTAAAAAATGATGACATCCAAGAGATAAAAAATCTTGCTTGGGCTCTTAGGCCTTGGAGAAAAGGTCCTTTTGATGTATTTGGAACTTTTATAGATAGTGAGTGGAAAAGTTATATCAAATACAATCTTTTAGAATCTCATTTTGATTTAAAAGATAAATGCGTAGCAGATATCGGTTGCAATAATGGCTACTATCTTTTTAGAATGTTAGAGCAAAAACCTAAAAAGCTTGTAGGATTTGACCCATCAATTCACTACAAAACACAATTTGATTTTATAAATCACTTCGTAAAATCTGATATAGAGTTTGAGCTTCTTGGAATCGAGCATTTACCATTTTATGAAAACAAATTTGATGTTATTTTTTGTTTAGGTGTTTTATATCACAGGAGTGACCCTATAAACTCTTTAAAAGCACTCTATAAAGGTTTAAATAAAGGTGGCGAACTTATATTGGATACATTTATGATAGATGGGGATGGTGAATTTTCACTTAATCCGAAGGATAGATATTCAAAAATTCCAAATATATACTTTATACCAACTATAAAAGCGCTTGAAAATTGGGCCTGTAGAGCAAAATTTAAAGATTTTGAGATTTTAGAGATAAAAACTACTAATTTGGATGAACAGAGAAAAACTGATTGGATTGCTGGCGAAAGTCTTGAGAATTTCTTAGACCCAACAGACAAAAATCTTACAATCGAAGGCTATCCTGCACCAAAACGCATATATGTTAAATTAAGAAAGTAATTAGCCGATATATTAGGTGCTTAACTATAAATAAAATGAGGAATAAATATGGCAGATGATGCTCAAGAAATGGTGCATGAAGAATTAAATAAAATACCTCAAACTGAAGAAGATTTTGATGAGTTTGATGATGATGAAGAAGTAGCCCAAATTAGTGATTTTGAAGAACGAGATGATTTAAAAACACACACAAAAGTGCGATCAAACCTAATCGGAAGCATAATATCTCTTGAAAAATCAAAATCCACAACAACCCTTCAAACAACAGATGAAATGAGAGTAGATAATCTAGGGCTTATCCATAATGGTTTTATATATGGCGGAGCTGAATATGCAGCTGCTGTTGCCGTAAATGAAGAAAATCTTGTAATCATAAGCAGTAAAGTAAAGTTTTTAGCGCCTGCTAAAAGTGGAGATCTCATAGAATTTAAAGCACTTGCCAAGTTTGAAGATTCAAGAAAAAGAGAGATAAAAGTCGTAGGAGAAATCAACGAAATCAAAATTTTTGAAGGATTTTTTCAAGCCGTCCTTTTAGAAAACCACATACTTAAAACAAAAATAAAAAATATCAATAAGGATTACCATACTCTTTAACCTTATCAGATATAATTCTTCCAAGCTGGCAAAGTTTGTTGTTCTTCAAAAACTGTAGTTTTTTCACCATGCCCTGGATAAATATCAAAATCTTCTTTAAAATCTAAAAATTTATCTATACTTTTTTTCATATCTTCTGGACTGCTAAAAGGAAAATCAACTCGCCCAATAGAATTTTTAAATATAAAATCACCGCTAAATAGCGAGTTTTCAATCAATACACAACTACACCCTGGCGTATGTCCTGGAAAAAAATAGTACTGTACTTTTGTGTCTTGTATGTTAAAAAGCTCATCTCCTGTAACAATAAAATCTGCTTGACTAGGTGGTGTTCCTTGCGAAAACGGATCATTTTCTAGCATAAAAACATCATCTTTTGGGGTATAAATAGGTATGTCGTAAAACTCCTTTAACTCTTGATTGCTCCAAACATGGTCAAAATGTCCATGCGTATTTAGAATAGCCACAGGATTTTTGACATTTTGTTTTACCCAAGAAGCGGCATCTATGCCTGGGTCTATTATCAATTCTTTATCATTGATTTTAACGATATAACAATTTGTCATATAAACACCACAAGGTTTTTTTAAAATATCCATATTTATTCTCCCATTTTAAATCTATCTATGTCTATTGTAGCAAAATAATTTAAAGCTTAAATAAAATAATTAAATTTAAAAGAAACAATTAATACTTTCTTCAGTATAATTTTATCCATTATATATAAAGAGGAGTTTTTTTTGCAAAAATACAATCTAATAGAATCATATCTTATAAAATTTTTGCAAAATGAAGTATATAAAACTGGATTAAAAAATGCGATACTTGGTTTGAGCGGTGGAATTGATTCTGCTGTTGTTGCGATATTAGCTAAAAAAGCTTTTGTCGAGAACTTTATGGGCATCATGATGCCATCATCAAATTCTAGTCAAAGCAGTCTTGATGATGCACTTAGTTTATGCAACAAGTTTAATATCTCTTTTGAAAAAATTTCTATTGCCCCAATCTTAAATGCGTATTTTAAAGATCAAAACACAGACAACCTTAGAATTGGAAATTTTAGCGCAAGAGCTAGGATGTCTGTTCTTTATGATGTCTCTGCAAAACAAAATGCATTGGTTCTTGGCACTAGCAATAAAAGTGAATTATTACTAGGTTATGGCACACTTTTTGGTGACCTTGCAAGCGCACTTAATCCTATAGGGGATTTATATAAAACACAAATTTTTGAATTTGCTAGATATCTTGGGGTGCCGGAGCAAATCATATCCAAGCCTCCATCAGCTGATCTTTGGGAAGGTCAAAGCGATGAAGATGATTTGGGCTATACATATGCCAAAATTGATATTGCATTAGAGTATTTTGTAGATAAAAGAATGAATGAAAAAGAGATGTTAGATGCTGGAATTGAAAAAAAACTTATAAAATTAGTAAAAAACAAAATTTATAAAAATCAATTTAAAAGAAAACAACCTCTAATCGCGAAGATAAGTAATCGAACTATCGGACACGATTTTTTATACTCAAGAGATATAAAATTATGAAAAGGAAGCGCATGAAAGAGATACCATTTTACAAACCGTATATAGATAAAAAAGAGAAAAATTATATAAATGAAGTTTTAGAGCTGGATTCTCCAAATAAAGTTGAAAAACTAGAAAATGACTTTGCAAAATACACAAATAGCAAATATGCAATATCTACAAACAATGGTACCTCTGCTATGCATCTTGCTATGTGTGCCCTTGATTTAAAACGAGGTGATAAGATAATTTGCTCTGTAAACTCCTTCCCTTCAATCGCTGAAGTAATAAGGCATTTTGACGCTGAACCTATTTTTGTAGATATAGATGAAGATGATTTTAATATAAACTTAGATGAATTAGAAAAACTTTTAGAAAAAAATAGAAGCAAAAAACTAAAGGGTGCATTTATAAACCATATATCAGGGCAACCAACTGACTTGGATAGACTTTATAAAATAGCAAAACTATATGATATTAAAATCATAGAAGATGCTTCAGAAGCCATGGGTGCCACATACAATGGCACTAGAATCGGTGGCTTGAAAGCTGATATCACTACATTTAGATTTTCACCGCAAATGAAACATGCAGTTGCAAGTGGTGGAATCATGACAACTAACAACGAAAAGTTAAAAGACAGGGCTAAACTCTTACGAACACATGCTATAGTAAACGAAGGCTGGGATTCTTATGGCAACCTTGGATATGTTTATGATGTTATAGATATCGGGCTAAAATATGATATGAATGAATTAAATGCAGCTTATGCTTTAGGTCAATTAGAAAAAAATAAAGAATTTATTAAAAGAAGACAACAAATAGCAAAAATATATGATAAAGAACTCGCAAATTGTTTACATGTAAGCACTCCAGTTGAAAAAAGAGAGCATATATTTAGTCAATATATCATAAAGATTGACAAAAATAGAGACAGTTTTGCTAGAGAATTAAAAGAAAATGGAATCAACACTGCACTTCATTATATACCAATTCACCTTCTTACATATTACAAGCACAAATATAATATCCGTGTAAATGATTTTCCACATGCTTTAAATAATTATCAAAAGATACTCTCCTTGCCGATATATCCAAGCCTTAAAGATTCAGAGGTTTATTATATCTGTGAAAAGATAAAAGAAATCGCCAAAACTCGTGTTTGACAAAAAGAATCTCATACTTTGGGTAGAAGAATATCTCTTTTACCCAAAAACTTTTTTGCAATTTTTACTCTCATTTATACTTCTTCCCTTTACTTTTTTATATTGTCTGATAGTTATATCAAAAAGATTATTTGCAAAAAAGATAGATTTTAAAGTACCAATTATAAGCATAGGAAATCTTACTGTTGGAGGAAGCGGAAAAACACCACTAACTATAGAGCTAGCAAAAGAGTATGAAAATTGCGCGATAGTTTTAAGAGGGTATGGGAGAACCAGCAAGGGTTTGGTAGTGGTTTCTAAAGAGAAAAATATCTTATGCGATGTATCACAAAGTGGTGATGAAGCCATGCTCTATGCCAAATCTTTACCAAATGCAACCGTTATAGTTAGTGAAGATAGAACAAAAGCGATAGAGCTTGCAAAATCTTTTACATGTCAGCCTATTTTTTTAGATGATGGCTTTAGTAAATCATACATAAAAAAATTTGATATACTTATAAAACCAAGTGCGGAGCCAACGCTTCCGTTTTGTCTTCCTAGCGGAGCCTATAGGGAGCCAAAATATCTATACAATAGTGCTGATTTGATTGTGTGTGAAAACAAAGATTTTACTAGAAAAGTCGAGATATCAAACCCTACAAAAGACATGGTGCTAATAACTGGAATATCAAAACCAACAAGATTAGATGAATTTTTGCCAAAAAATATAAAATATAAGATTTACTTTGAAGATCATCATTCATTTAACAAAGAAGAGTTAGAAAACCTAGTTGATAAATATTGTGCTAGCTCGATATTGACCACTCAAAAAGATGCAGTAAAGATGGAAGATTTCGGACTAAATCTTTCGATAATGCATCTTAGCTTAGAGGTAAACCCCCAAACAAAACAACAAATAAACACATTTTTAGACAATTTTAGATAGAATTGCTCCAATACTCTCGCCAAAGGTGAAGCAATACTCGAGAGAAATTTAGCAGGAGCGTTGCTCCTATTGAGGGAGAAATAAAATCAAACAAAAAATACAACAGGCTAGAACACTTATGGATGCCTTGCCATATATTAAGCACTTTAGCAAAAAAACTATAGTTATAAAATATGGCGGTTCGGCACAAGCTGATCCTATTTTAAAAGAAAAATTTGCACAAGATATAGTACTTTTATACCTAGTAGGCATAAAACCAGTCATCATACACGGTGGTGGAAAAAAGATAAACGATTTTCTTGATAAATTAGAGATAAAAAGTAAATTTGTAGATGGATTAAGAGTTACTAACGAAGATGTTATGGAAGTTGTAGAGATGGTCCTTGGTGGAAGTATAAATAAGGAAATCACAAACTTACTAAATCATCATGGTGCCAAGGCCATAGGAATGACAGGTAAAGACGCAAGCTTTATAGAAGCAAAAGCATTGGATAAGCAAAAGTATGGATTAGTAGGAGAAATCACTCATATAAATCATCATGTTATAGAAGAGTTAATCGCTGAAAAGTTCATTCCTGTTATCGCTCCAATAGCAAGCGGGGGAGTAAATCACCCAGGCTTTAATATTAACGCAGATTTAGCTGCTAGTAAAATTGCTGTTTCGCTAAATGCTGAAAAAATTATATTTTTAACAGACACTTTGGGTATTTTAGATAAAAACAGAGAACTTTTAACTACACTTGACAAAGAAGAGATAAAAGAACTAAGAGATGATGGAGTGATAAGTGGTGGAATGATACCCAAAACAAATGCATGCCTTGATGCGCTTGAAGGTGGAGTTGGAAGTGCTCATATCATAGATGGTAGAGTTGAGCATTCAATTTTGCTCGAAATTTTTACAAAAGATGGAATAGGAACAAAAATAAGATGAAATTACAGAAGTTTTTACTTCGTGCTTTAGTCGCGAGGAATTTTTTCGGAATTCACTTCCGTAAAAAGGGGACAATAAGATGAAATTCATAGAAACAAGAGGGAACGATGGTATTAAACCAAAAGAAGTAGAATTTTCTTATGCACTTTTAAACCCAAGTGCAAGTTTTGGCGGACTTTATGTACCAGATTTTTTGCCAAAACTAGATGAGAATTTTTTTGAAAATGCGAAAGACAAAAGCTATAAAGAGCTAACTAAAGCCATATTATTAAAATTTTGCATAGACATAGATGAAAAAACTATCGACAAAGCTATATCTTTATATGATGATTTTGACGACAGCAAAAATCCTGTGCCATTGAAAAAAATAGAAAAAGATTTATATATAAATGAACTTTTTCATGGGCCCACTCGTGCTTTTAAAGATATGGCACTCCAGCCTTTTGGTTATATTTTATCAGATTTAGCAAAAAAACAAGGGCAAAATTATCTTATACTAGCTGCAACTAGCGGAGATACTGGTCCAGCTACTCTTGATACTTTTTCAAACAAAGACAATATAAAAGTAGCTTGCATGTATCCAGATGGTGGCACTAGTGATGTTCAAAGATTACAAATGGTCACTCAAGATGGAAAAAATTTAAAAGTTTTGGGCATCGTTGGAAATTTTGATGATGCACAAAATGCTCTAAAAACCTTGCTTGCTTCATCCTCTTTTAAAGATGAGCTACAAAAACAAAATATAAAACTAAGTGCTGCAAATTCTGTGAATTTTGGTAGAATCATATTTCAAATAATTTACCATATCTTTGGATATATATCACTTTTAAAGCAAAGAAAAACAGATTCTTTTTACGACATAATTCCAAGTGGAAATTTTGGAAACGCTCTTGGAGCATATTATGCAAAAAAGATGGGACTTCCTATCAAAAAGATACTAATCGCTTCAAATATAAACAATATTTTAACTGATCTTATAGACACAGGAGTTTATGATTTGAGGCAAAGAGAGTTACTAAAAACCACTTCTCCTGCTATGGATATACTAATTTCGTCAAATGTTGAGAGAGTTTTATTTGATAAGTTTGGAGGTGCTAGATGCAAAGAATTGATGGAAGATTTGAAAGAGAAAAAATTCTATAAACTCACCGCTGATGAGTTGAAAAAACTAAGAGAAGATTTTGATGCAGTATATTGTGATGATGACTTTGCAAAAAATACTATCAGGAAATATGCTAAAAAAGACTATATCATGGACCCTCATACTGCGACAACTCTTAGTGCGTATGAAAACTTACGAACAGAAAATTTACCATCCATCGCTTGCTCTACTGCACAGTGGACAAAGTTTGCTCCGACCATGCTAAATGCTATCAAAGATGATGATTTAGTATATAGCGATGAAGTGGCACTAGATGAATTTAGTAAAACCTTACATGTAAGGATACCAGAAAGCATAAGTAATCTGTTTGATAAAAAAGTTTTACATGATAAAGTCGTTGATAAAAAAGACATAGAACAAGAAATCTTGAATTTTTTAAAGCAATAATTGATGATACTTATACCTGCGAGAATAGCATCAAATAGATTTCCAAATAAAGTCTTGGCAAATATCAACGGCTTGCCAATGGTAATCGCAACAGCCAAGGCAGTATCATCCTTAGATGATGTTGTAATCGCAACAGATTCGCAAGAAATTATAGATATCTCAAAAGATTATGGTTTTAGAGCCATCATGACAAGTGATAAACATAAAAGCGGAACCGATAGGATAAATGAAGCTGTTGGAAAGCTAGATTTAAATGATGATGAAATCATAGTAAATGTT
>Ga0256829_1002173_pt1 | contig 14944 bp, 12 predicted proteins | sample 131447metaG_FD_185979 | JGI IMG/M metagenome (GOLD analysis project Ga0256829, IMG submission 185979) | Hydrothermal vent microbial communities from Lau Basin, Pacific Ocean - 131-447 | ecosystem: Environmental > Aquatic > Marine > Hydrothermal vents | place: Pacific Ocean: Lau Basin | collected...
TTTTAAATCAATAAGTCTCAAACTGCCTGCTATAAACATTCCGCTAAAAATACCAAGACATAAACTCACACATCCTGTAAACTCCATACTGTTTAATATATTCCATTTATTTGCTATAGCAAACCCTATGATAAATTTCGTCCAAAATATCAACATTATCAAAAGTAGAGGTATCAAGCTTGCTCTTATCAAATAGAGTTTTTTATGCGGAAGAAAGATGGCATCTTTTGGATATTTTAAGAAGATATTAGCCGTTAGTGCAACTACGATTCCAACTGCCCACAAGCTTAAGGTTGCAGCATTTACTCCAAAAGAGCTGATTATGCCGTAAAGCGAATAACTAAGCATAGCAAGAGCCAAGATGTTTGACCGCCACAGAGGGATATATCTGTCTTTGTTTTGAGAAAGCCCCAGAGCAACAAGAGTAAAAAAGAGGATAAAAACCCACAAAGGTATATGACTTAGTATTTTCATCTACACTCTCCTGTCCAATCGTTTATCTATCTGCTTCTTTTCCCAATCAGGATCAAAAAGACGAAATATTCCAAAGACATTCAAAGCATGTATAGCCAAACCTATTCCCCATCCAAATATTACCCAGTAAACCCACATATAACTTGGTGATTGAATCAAATTAAAAATAAACAGTATGGTAATAACGATGATATATTTGATCAAGTGAGAGTAAAATGCTTTGGTATTTTTTACAGAAGCTATGATCATATCTTTACTGTCAACCACTTCGTTTTCATCTGTTGTCAATCCTTTTTGCAGAGTCGCAATATCTGTATCCAATACTTTAGATAATGCCTTCAAAGACTCAAGACTGGGCATCTGTCCTTGTTCAATCCGTTGAATTGTGCGGGTACTAAGACCTGTGAGCTCGGATAGGTGTTCTTGTGACCAGCCTCTTTGCAATCTTAGTTTTTTTACTATCATCGGTTCTCCTTGAAAAGTACTGTTGATATTATAGTATTTTTTCAGCTCTGTCGGTTACGACAAAGATGCGACAAATAGCATAGATACCCATAAAAACATTATATCACTGTTCTATGTCTATATTTTGTAATGATATTCCCTGTGCTAGTAGCTTTTGGTAGAGTCGTTTTGGAAAATCATTATACATTTCGTATCAAATATAAAAACTATTGTATTCTGTATTTTGGCAATAAAGAGAGATAATAATTTTTGGTGCTCAGTTTTTCATTGATCTTAAAAATATAGCATATAAAGTAAAACTTTTTATGCCCCGTATAAAAGGCCATCATAGTATCAGTAAAATATAATACCCTGATATCACAGCATACAAGATGATAAGCAGTGAAACAGTGATCCTGACAAGTGCTTCGTTATCATTCATGTTACAACTGCGTTTTTTAAACATGTATCACTCTATTTTAAGTTTGTCAAACAATACTTTTGCGCAACCGTCATCTTGTAGATAAGTTCCGGCTTTAAAGTAGTTGTAATATCTCTTCCAATATGATACATCAAAGTTGTAAATTTTATACTCATTATCTATTTTTATGTTTAATTTGTTATCTTTTATAGTTATTTTAATATCAAAAAATTTATCTGGTGTTAATCCCAGGTCAATTTTCTTATAATTTTGTTCATAAATCTCCCTGCTTATTCTTATAACTGCCCAAATATGATGTTTAAGGTGATGATATGTTTTTCTCCATACTATTCTAAGCAGAGGCTTATTGATAGAGTTTTTAAGATTGGAGTCAGTATGAATTTGTAAGAATGTAAACTCTCTTTTGGCGTTAAGAGGAAAGAGCTTTACTCTTGCATGTAGGCTTATACTTTTTTTTGTATCTACTCTCCACTCCTTTTTCATGCGAAGTTCGCTTCTATGCTTTTTACCACACATAAAAAATACCATATATTTACCATCTTGCAGATAAAAATATTTATTGGAATAGTCTGTAAAATTACCATATTTTACGCTATAAAGTGCATCAAAGCTACTTTTTGGAGCCTGTAACTTTGAAACATTTAAGATATCTTGAAATTTTTCCTGAGAATATGGTGCATCTTGAGCAAAAAGAAGTGTTATAAAAATAAAAAATATAAGTTGTTTCATTCCATTTCTTTAAAGTCATTTTTTAGAAGATTATATCATATTGTTTACATTTATTTTACTAAAGCCATCCTATATCAATGTACCGGTGCTTTTAAGAGACCACTTTGTGGTCTCTTAAAATACACTCTTAAATATACAATCATTTTAGTATATTCGTTAAGATTATTACAGATTATTTGCAAAAACTGATATTTTCAGGAACTTTGTAGACTTCTTTGGATCGTGTTAGATGAGTGAAGTGGTGGAGCATAGCGGGCTCGAACCGCTGACCCCGACGCTGCCAGCGTCGTGCTCTCCCAGCTGAGCTAATGCCCCACATATTGCGAAAGTGTAATAATACCAAAAAATTTCTTATTTATACATAATATTCCATTGCTTTGCTTCTGTTTTCAAAAGGCGAAGCTTTTACTGTCTCTTTTTCAAAGATGACATCATACTCTTCATTTTTGTTTGCTTTCGTAAAAGTCAAAATGATTTTCACCGCTAAGACTCTATCTTCTTTTGTGGCAGTTTTACTTATCAAAGAAAGCGGTCCGGCTATCTCTTTAAGCTTTATAAATTCCATTTTTGAATTTTTTATATTTTCAAGTATCTCATTTTCTTCTTTATCTCTTCCTATGACAAGTTTGGCACCATCAGGCAATCTCAAATGCCTTCCAAATTTTATAAGTTGTATATCTTCAACTTCAAATTTATCATATTTTATAAAATCACTCATTTTTTGTGAAAAATACTTATCTGTCAGCAAGCATCCGCCTCCTGGTTTTTCATAATCTTCCCAACCAAACTTCTGCGCCAAAGATATCTGTACTTCTCTGCTTCTACCGCTGATACCTAAAAGCTTTTCTCGCTCTACCCAGCCTTCTATCTCAGGCTTTGTAGGCTCAAGAAGTTTTGCGCACATAGGTCTTAGTATCAAGTTATCTTCATCTTCGGCTAAATTTTTAACGGACTGCAAAGCATCAGCTCTTTGACTCATAGGTCTTTGCCCTAAAACTTCACCTGTTATCAAAAAATCCGCGTCATACTCTTTTAACAGCCTCTTTGCACTTCTAAACATAAAGCCATGACAGTCAATGCAGGGGTTGAAGTGTTTTCCGTAGCCAAATTTTGGATCAAAAAGTATATCTTTTAGATAAAGTTCCCTGACATCTACCATTTTGAAAGCAGCTCCAGCTTTTTCAGCTCTTTTTTTCATGATTTCGCTCATATTTTTTTTAGAGCCAAATCCTATATTCATATTTATCGCTACAACATTTATACCCTGATCGCTTATAAGTTTTATTGAAAGCATACTGTCAAGGCCACCGCTAAAAAGTGCCAATGCTCTAAAATTTTTCATATACTGTTAATTCCCCTTTTTTTAATTTTTGTAATTTGTCTTGTATTTTTCTGATATAAAAACTTTTTTTTTCAAATGCTAAATCTTTTCTGTTTTTTATCTTATCAAGTGATATTTTATAATACCCTAAAAGTAAAAAGCATAATTGATTTTTAAGTTCATCCTCACTAAGTTCACTGATATCGTCCCTTATAAGCAATCCGCCAAAATACGGATGATTAGCTCCCTCTTTTACAAGTAAAGCAAATTCTCTTTTATGAGTATTAAAAACTTTCTCATCAACTAAATCCAAAACCAAATCCAAAAATTCAGGATGAATACTCAAGGTTTTTATGATAGAAAGTTCAGCCAAATCTTCTTTTTGACTTTTTTGAAATATAGGTTTTTTTATATTTTTAAATCTAATTATTCTTTTATCAATACCGAGGATTACGGATAAGTACTCTTTATACTCATCTTGCAATAAAGATGGTATGGTTTTTAAAAATTCTACATTTTCTTTTAAAGCTTTCTCTTTTTCCAAAGGGTCATTTATATCGTATCGCTTTGTTATTTGCTCTATCACAAAAGGTATAAAAGCTTTGGGCTCTTTAAAAAGCATATTAAGTTCATTTATTTCGCCGTTTTGTACCATATCAGCCGGATCTTTTCCATTTTCAAATACTACCACTCCACCGGATATCGACAAACTTCCAAGCATTTTACTTGCCTTCAATGCAGCAGCAATGCCTGCACTGTCGCCATCATAAGAGAGTATGACCTTAGGCTCTGCTCTTCTTAAAAGAGGTAAATGCTCTTTTGTCAAAGCAGTACCCAAGGTTGCCACACTTTCGCTAAAGCCTGCTTGATGAAGCATGATAGTATCAAGATATCCCTCTGTTACTATGATGCGTCCGGTTTTTAAGATAGTATCTTTTGCTAAATTGTAACCATAAAGAAGCTTTGATTTATTAAAAAATACAGTTTGTGGTGAATTTATATATTTTGCGGGATGATTTGAGATAGTTCTACCACCAAAGCCTACTATTTTGCCATTGGGTGCATATATTGGAAATGTTATCCTCTCAATAAATCTAGAATAAACACTGTGATTTTCTCCTATTCCCAAAAGACCTACTTTTAAAGCATCATCTTGAGATAAAAAATTTTGGGATAAAAAAGAGAGTGTCTCCTTAGAGCCGGGAGCATATCCAATACCAAACTTTTCTATGGATGATTCATAAATACCTCTTTGTTTTAGATAATCTTTTGCTACCTTGTTACCATTTAAATTTCTTTTAAAAAAAAGATTGACTTGTTCTAAAACTTTTTTTTCATCTTTTTTTTCAAAATCATTTTTGCTGTAAGTAAGCTCGACATTAAAATCATTTGCAAGTTTTTCCAAAGCTTCAGGATAATTTAGCTTTTCATACTCCATTACAAAATTTATAGAGTCTCCTCCAGCACCACATCCAAAGCAATGGTATATTTGCTTAGAGGGACTTACTACAAAGCTTGGCGTATCTTCACTGTGAAAAGGACACCTTGCTTTAAAGTTTGCTCCACTTTTTTTAAGCTCTATATATGAGCCTACAACTTCAACAATATCAAGTCTGTTTTTCAAGTTTTCTATCGATTCAGGGTTTATCATGGGTACATTATATACTTTTTGCTATAATATACTAATAAATTTTGGAGCAAAGCTTTTATGGATAACTTTTATATAGGATACAAGGATCCTCTTTTTGGGATAATTGTATTTTTTCTTCTTATCTTCATCATTTCATTTGCCAACTATTGGTGGGGAATTTATAAAACTAAAGATGAAGAAGACAGTATAAAAAAGTTTATAAAAAAGTTTCAGATTGAAAGTAGCGACAATGAATATAAAATAATATTTGAAGATAAAAACTTAACACTCGATACCATCATCCTTTTGGCAAAAAGTTATGAAAAGATAGGGCAGTATGAAAAAAGTATCAGTATATACTTATATGCTTTAACTATATATAAAAAAAGAAAAGAAAAACAAAATATACTTTTTTTACTTGGAAAAGTATATCTTAGAGTCGGTTTTTTACAAAGAGCAAGAGAGATATTTATACGAGTTCTTCGTATATCTCCAAGACATGAGGAGTCTTTAAAACACCTTACTATCACTTATGAGCTTTTAAAAGAGTATAAAAAAGCCAAAGAAGTACTTGATGCTTTGGATGAGCTTGGAGTAAATGTTAAAAAAGAAAAAATATACATAGATGCCTTAAATATACAAATTGAAAATATACCGACAGAAAAAAAAGAAAAAAAATTATATGAACTTGTATCTTTAAAAGCTACCCAAAGAATATATTTTGAGTTTATTTTAAAACAAAAAGGCAAGATAGATTTTAAAAAGATTGAAACATTTGACTTTAGAAATTTATTTGATCTTTTTTGGAGTTTGAATACTGATAGGTTTGATTTGGAGTTTACTAAAAAGCATAAGCTGATAACTGATATTTTAAGTGCGAGAGGAGTTATGAAAAATAGTGGCGAAAGTGAGATATTTGAACTTGAAGTTCTTAAAAATCTTAAAATATCAGGATACAAAAAAGCTGATATTGGGTTTGAGTATCTTTGCGATAATTGCAAAAACTCATACCCGTTTTATTTTTCAAGATGTCCAAATTGTCACAGTATAGACAGTGTTAAAATCTTGGCGAATATTATAAAGAAAAATGATGAAAACAATATATCTTTACTGTGACGGCTCATCCCTTGGCAATCCGGGGTTTGGGGGATATTGTGCTATACTTAAATATAAAGACAAAAAAAAGATTGTAAAAGGAGCAGAAAAAAATGCTACAAATAATCAAATGGAACTTTTGGCAGCTATCAGAGGAATAGAATCCCTAAAAGAGCCTTGTAATATCAAGCTTGTAAGTGATTCAAACTATGTGGTAAAAGCTATCAATGAATGGTTGCAAGGATGGATAAAAAAAGATTTTAAAAATGTAAAAAATATAGAGCTTTGGAAAAGATATATAAAAGCAGCCCATTCACACAAAGTAGAGGCAACATGGGTGAAAGGACACAACGGACATGAAGAAAATGAAGAGTGCGATAAAATAGCAAGAAGTGAAGCTGAAAATTTGAAAGGAATGAGCAAATGAACAAAATAGAAGAATTGCAAAAGTGCTTGGGGTATCAGTTTAAAGATAAAACTTTGATACTCGAGGCACTCACTCATAAAAGTTGTAAAAAGGCAAGAAACAATGAAAGGCTTGAGTTTTTGGGTGATGCTGTATTGGATCTTGTTGTAGGAGAGTACCTTTATCATAAATTTCCAAATACAGATGAAGGAAAACTTTCAAAAATGAGAGCATCTTTAGTCAATGAAGAGGGATTTAAAAAACTCTCTTTAGAGTTAAATCTTGGCAAATATCTTCTCTTATCAACTGCAGAAGAACACAATAAAGGACGAGAAAAGCCATCTCTTCTTTCAAATGTGTATGAAGCACTTATGGGAGCTTTGTATCTTGAAACAGGACTTGATAAGGTTAAAGAGATCACTTCTAAGCTCATTGAAAAAACTTATCCAAAAATAGACATGGACTCTATCTTTAAAGATTACAAAACAACTCTTCAAGAGTTTACTCAAGAGTATTATGGAGTGATACCAGAGTATAAAATGATAGGCTCAAGCGGACCAGATCATAAAAAAGAGTTTGAAATGGCAGTTTTTATAGATGGTAAAAAAATAGCAAAAGCCGTAGGCAAAAGTAAAAAAGCGGCTCATCAGATTGTGGCTGAAATGGCACTTAAGATACTAAAAAAGCAGGAAAAACAATGAGATCTAATAGTTTTGGAGAAAGATTTAGCATCACAACATTCGGTGAATCCCACGGGGTTGCCATAGGGTGCGTTATAGACGGTGTTCCAGCAGGTCTTGAGATAGATACTTTATTTATCCAAAGTGAGCTTGACAGAAGAAAACCAGGAAAAAGTAAGTATGAAACTAGCAGAAAAGAAGATGATAAAATCCAAATTCTCAGTGGAGTTTTTGAAGGAGTCAGCACAGGAACGCCTCTGTCCATGCTTATACAAAATACAAATCAAAAAAGTAAAGATTATGGTAATATTAAAAACCTTTTCAGACCTTCTCACGCAGACTTTACATACTGGCACAAATATGGCATAAGAGATTACAGAGGCGGAGGCAGAAGCAGTGCAAGAGAAACTGCGATGAGAGTAGCAGGCGGAGCTGTGGCAAAATTGATGTTAAAGAAACTTGGTATCGAAGTCTTGGGCGGGATTTACAGTATAGGAGATATTGAAGCTAAATCTTTAGATTTTGAATATGCAAAGCAAAGCATTATTTGTGCATTAGATAAAAATGTTGAAACAGAGCAAAAAGAGTTGATTGAGAGTTGCAGAAAAGCCCATGACTCAGTTGGAGGAGTGGCAACCATCAAGCTCAAAAATATTCCTATCGGTTTAGGCGAACCAATATATTATAAATTTGACTCACTCTTGGCAAGTGCCATGATGAGTATAAACGGAGTTAAAGCCGTAGAGATAGGTGACGGAGTGGAAGCTTCTAAAAGAACGGGGAGTTGGAATAATGATGAAATAAAAAAAGAGGGCTTTGTATCAAATCACAGTGGAGGTATATTGGGCGGTATTTCCAATGGGGATGATATAGATATCAAAGTTTATTTTAAACCGACTCCCTCTATCTTTAAACCTCAACATACCATAGACATACATCAAAATGAAACAATTTGCGAATTAAAAGGAAGACATGACCCTTGCATCGCCATAAGAGGCTCAGTGGTAGCAGAATCCATGGCAGCACTTGTTTGTGCAGATCTTTTGCTGCTAAATATGGGACGAAATATGACAAATATAGAAAAAGCTTATTCTTAAAGGGAAATATGATATACTTTAAGCAACAAAATCAAAGGAAAGTACAGAAAATGGATAAAATTAAAAAACTTCTTAGCATAAGAGATAATACTTTAAATACCAAATATTTTATATTGTTAGTGTTGTTGGCATATATTTTTAGTGTGGCAATAAGATATATCTGGGTTTATCAGTTTGGCGGAATTCCGCAGTTTATGTGGAATCATCAGTTGATGATAAATACAAATGACGGATACTATTGGGCAGAGGGTGCTAGAGATATCTTAGCCGGTTTCCATCAACCCCATGACTTATCTCCAGTTTATGCCCCCATATCGAAACTTACTGCATTATTGGTAAAAATTTTACCTTTTTCTTTTGAAACCATAATCCTTTGGATGCCTTCATTTATTGGCTCACTGCTTGTCATACCCATCATGCTTATAGCAAGAGTTTTTAAGCTTGATATTTTAGGATTTTGTGCAGCTCTTTTGGGGGGCATTGTATGGAGTTATTACAACCGAACCATGACAGGATACTATGATACCGATATGCTTACCATAGTTTTTCCTACTTTTCTTTTATGGAGCATTATAGCCTCTATGGTAGAAAACAGATATAGATATTTGCTATTTATTCCAGTATTTATCATCTTGTATAGTTGGTGGTATGGCTCAAGTTACTCTTTAAATATGGCTATGATTTTTATAGTATTTTTATATGTTTTAGTATTTGAAAGAAAAAACAATCTTGGATATGAGATAATTATATTTATGCTTATCTCAATAATGCCAACTTTTTGGTGGCTCAAAATCGGGATACTATTTTTGCTTCTTTTAGCTTTTTATTTTAAGAAAGAAACACTTTCTAAAACAATCATATTTGCTATTTTGGGATTGAGTCTTATTGTGGTATTTTTTATGGGAGGACTTGACCCTGTTGTAGCACAGTTTAAAGCTTATGTTCTTAGAGACACTTATGCTTCAGGAGTAGTAAATAACTTTCAGTTGCACTACTTTGCGGTAAACAAAACAGTCAGAGAAGCAGGAAGAATACCTTTTACAATCTTTGCAGACAGGATAAGTGGAAGTACTGTTACTTTTATTTTGGCAGTTATCGGATATCTGCTACTCTCTTTAAGATATAAAGCTATGTGGCTTGCTTTACCTATGGTAGGACTTGGTTTTCTAGCTTTAAAAGGCGGTCTTAGGTTTACCATATATGCAGTCCCACCTATGGCTCTTGGTATATCTTATCTTATATTTTTTATTTCTAAGATTTTTAATACCTTCATATACAAAGAAACAACTCTTAAAATAGTTAAAGCAGGCTTTATATCTCTTGCAACCATCGCTATTTTATACCCAAATATAACGCATATCATAGGATATAGAGTTCCGACAGTTTTTTCAAGACAAGAAGTCAGCGTCTTAAACAAACTAAAACATATAGCAGGGCGAGAGGATTATGTAGTCACTTGGTGGGATTACGGATATCCTATAAGATATTATAGCGATGTAAAAACATTGATAGACGGAGGAAAACACACAGGTCAGGTTGATTTTCCAGTTAGTTATGCTTTAACTCATGATCAGATAAGTGCGGCAAATATTATAAGACTTGATGTTGAATATACAGAACTAGGTTATAAAGACAAATTCAATGAAAATCTACCTCAAGAGATGAAGCACTATGGCTACAAAAGCATAAATAATTTCTTGCAAGCTTTAAAATCAAAAAAGTTCAAGTTACCTAAAAAAACGAGAAATATCTTCATATATCTTCCAGATAGAATGATGAATATATTTCCAACTATCAATCTTTTCTCAAATATAGATCTCTCAAATGGACAAGAGTTGCCAAATAACTTTTTTTATCAAACCAGAAGATTTGCAAGCCAAGGCAATATCTTAAATCTTGGAAGAGGTATTAAAATCATCAAAAACAAAGGTGAGATTCAAATAGGAAGACAAGTATTGAAAATAAATCATTTTGTAGTAACACTTTACAATAAAAAAGGCGAATTGATAAGAGACATACAAACTATAGATCCAAAATCACCGATAAATGTCATATATATGAAAAATTATGGCAGATTTATAGTTTTGGATAAAAAAATGTACAACTCAATGTATATCCAACTTTTTGTATTGCAAAATTATGATAAAGATTTATACAAACCTGTTATATTAAATCCACTCGCTAAAGTTTATGAGTTAAAGAGATAGTAAAAATAAATGTTTTATGTAGTTTTAGCTTTCATATCTTTTATATTGACATTTTTGATAAAAAACTATGCTGTAAAAAAGTCTCTTGTCGATATCCCAAATGACAGAAGTTCTCACAGTGTCGCTACTCCTTATGGAGGAGGTATAGCAGTAGGTATCACTTGGTTTGCAGGTATATCTTATCTATTTCTCAAGCATAATATAGATAACTCTTTATACTTTGCTCTGATGATAGGGGTTGTTATCTTTGTCATAAGTTATTTTGATGATATATACAACCTAAGCCCAAAAATAAGACTATTAGCTCAATTTATTGTAGCTGGAGCTTCTCTTTATGTCTTAGGCGGACTCTGTAAAATTGATTTGTACTATTTTACAATAACAAATCAAGTATTTACCAATGCGTTTGCTCTGTTTATGATAGTTTGGTTTATAAATCTATATAATTTTTTGGATGGTATTGACGGGTATGCCGGAAGTGAGGCTATATTTTTAGGTATTGCCGGGTTCTTACTTTTTGGGGGGGGTTACTTTTTGGTTTTTATTGCTGCTGTTTTGGGCTTTTTGGTTTGGAATTGGCATAAGGCTAAGATATTCATGGGCGATACAGGAAGTACGCTTCTTGGATACAATATAGCTATATTTATGATTTATGGTACAAATTTACAAGCTAAAAATTTCTGGATATGGGTTGTGTTGTTTGGACTTTTTTGGTTTGATGCAACCCTTACTCTTTACCGTAGATATAAAAATGGCGAGAAACTAAGTCTTGCACACAAAAAACATGCCTATCAAAGATTGACTCAAAGCAAATGGAGTCATAGCAAAGTAGTTATTTTTGCAAGTTTTGTAAATATAGTGCTTTTTTGTCTGGTTTATTTTATCCCAAATATTTTTATCTCATTTTTTATCTCACTTATAGTTTTATATATTATTGTAAGATATGTAGACAATAAAAAAGGATTCGTATGAAACAATCACCATTTTTCAAGCAAAATCATAAACAAAACATAAGTTCGATAAATTTTCAAAGATATTATATCTTTATAAAGGAGACCGAAGAATGAAAAGCTTCATTCTTGCCAATAGGCAAAGCTTTAGTGCGAGGAATTTACAAAGATTTTACATCTTTGTAAAGGAGACCATAAAATGAAACACCACTTTGATAAAAGACTTTTAAATATCATTATCATTATATTTCTAAGCTTTGCTACCTTTGCCTGGACTTTTTGGATATTTCACAAACCATTTGAAGTTTATGTGGTGTTATGGATCATTTTAACCCGTATTGTCGCTTCAAGTTTGATATTTCAAGATTATTCACTTTCATGGAGCAAGGCTACCCAAAAAACATTTTTGATAAAAAGTTTCGTTTATATGTGTGCTTTTTTAGTTTATATGCCATTTTTTTATACCAAGTTGCCTATATCTTTTTTTCTCTCAGAACTTTTTTTCTATCTGTTTATCATGAATTTTTTTATGTATTTATACTATCTTCTCATCAACAAAAGCAAAATAAAAAAAGACAAAACATTAGTTATATATGGTGCCGGAAAAGCCGGTTTAAAGTTAGAGGAGGAGTACAGAAACTCAAAATACAAAATACAATATTTTGTAGATGATGATAAAAACTTGCAAAAAAGAAGTATTGATGGTATAAAAATAGTATCGAAAGAGAAACTAAAGGAACTTATCAAAAAAGATAAAAAACCTGATCTTCTCGTCATAGCAATGCCATCAGCAAAATCACAAAGGATAATCTCTGTCTATAAAGAGATCAGCAACTACTTTGAAGAAGTTAAGATACTTCCCTCTCTTGAGAAGATACTATCAAATGAACTTTTTACAAAACAGTTAAAGCATATCAGTGTAAAAGATCTTTTAGCAAGACATCCTCAAGACTTGGATAAAGAAGCAATAGCTTCATTTTTAAAAGATAAAAAAGTCTTAGTTACCGGTGCAGGTGGCAGCATAGGGAGTGAAATATGCAGGCAATGTTTAAAGTATGGAGTTAGCAAACTATATTTGATAGAACGAAGTGAGTATAACTTATATACCATAAAAGAAGAGCTTACCTCTTCTAAAATCAAATCGTACATGTGCAGTGTTTTAGATATAGACATGTTGGACAAAATCATATCGCAATGCCGACCAGATATCATCATTCACGCAGCCGCCTACAAGCATGTTCCCCTTGTCGAGGAAAATATCGCAGCAGGAATTGAAAACAATATACTTGGTACCAAAAATTGCATAGATCTTGCTATAAAACATAAAGTTAAAAAATTTATACTCATATCAACTGATAAAGCGGTAAGACCGACCAATGTTATGGGTGTAACAAAAAGAATCTGCGAGCTATATGCTGGCAATATTAGCTCAAAAGATACCGAAATAGCTACCGTTAGATTTGGTAATGTACTTGGTAGCAGCGGCTCAGTTATACCAAAGTTTAAAAAACAGATAGAAGCAGGCGGCCCCATAACAGTAACTCATCCCAAGATAACAAGATACTTTATGCTTATACCGGAAGCTTGTGAATTGGTGCTTCAAGCCGGGGCATTGGCTAATGGGGGTGAACTTTTTATATTGGATATGGGCAAGCCAGTTTTGATAGCAGATTTAGCAAAGAATATGATCAAACTTAGTGGAAAAAGTGACATAAAGATAAAATTTACCGGATTAAGACCGGGAGAGAAACTGTATGAAGAGTTACTGATAAACCAAAGCGATGCAAAAACAAAATATAACTCTATAATGGTAGCTAAAAATACTTTTTTTGATATAGACAAATTAAACAGGCAAATCAAAGAACTCTTAAAAACTGACGATAAACTGGAACTTTTAAAAAAAATGGTACCAGAATTTACCCACAATATGTCAAAGGAAATCAAATGATACTTATCACCGGGGGAGCTGGATATATAGGAAGTCATACTGTCATTGAACTCATCAATGCGGGATATGACATAATTGTTTATGACAATTTTTCAAATTCAAGCCATGAAGCTATAAAAAGAATGGAGCAAATTGCAGGACAACCTATAAAAGTAGTTGATGCAGACATCAAAGACAAAGCAAAACTTCGAGAAACTTTTAAAAACTATTCCATAAATGCCGTCATTCACTTTGCGGGTCTTAAAGCAGTAGGTGAGTCTATGCAAAAACCGCTGAAATACTATAATAATAATATTTCAGGAAGCATTTGCCTATTTGAAATAATGAGTGAATTTGGGTGCAAAAAGATAGTTTTCAGCTCTTCAGCCACTGTATATGGTGAGCCAAGAAGTCTGCCAATTTCAGAAAATTTTCCTTTAAGTGCTACTAATCCATACGGCAGGAGTAAGCTTTTTATAGAAGATATACTAAGAGACATTGCAATATCTGATAATGGATGGAAAATACTGCTTCTTAGATATTTTAATCCAGTAGGTGCACATACATCAGCACTCATAGGAGAAGATCCTAATGGAATTCCAAACAATCTAATGCCTTTTATATCGCAAGTGGCAGTAGGCAAAAGAGAGTATCTTAGTATATTTGGAGATGATTATGATACTCCTGATGGAACAGGGGTTAGGGATTATATCCATGTTGTTGATCTTGCACAAGGTCACTTAAAGGCATTGCAAAAGATAGATGATATACAAGGTACGGTTGCCGTCAATTTAGGAACTGGCAAAGGATATTCGGTACTTGATATGGTAGGAGCTTTTGAAAAAGCAAGTGGCAAAAAGATTTCATATAAGATAGTTAAAAGGCGTCTGGGTGACATAGCTGTGTGTTATGCAAACCCATCCTTTGCCAAAGAATTTTTGGGATGGGAAGCAAAACTAGATTTAGCAAAAATGTGTGAAGATACATGGCGATGGCAGTCAAAAAATCCCAAAGGATATGACACTATTCATCAAGCTTAAAGACTATTGTTATACTTATTTGTATATTTTCGGGTGGCTTTGGAAAGTCGCTGCTTGCATTTTTTATAATTTTGACGGAAGCTTTTTTCAAAAATCTTTTTCCTGCTTTTACCTGTTCTATCTTTATGCTTCCATCTTTTCTTAGTAAAAATCTAACCTTAACATCACCTTCTATATGAAGCTTTCTTGCTCTATAAGGGTAAAACTTCGCATTATTAATAGCTGATGTTATCTTTTTAAGATTTAAGTTAATATATTTTGCTTTTATATCTATTTTGTGAGGTAATACCGGATGTAATTTCTTTCTTGGAAGAACTATTGTATTTTTTTGTGATATATTGGTTGTATTTTGATCTATTTTGCTTATTTTTTTTCGAACTATTCTCTTTTTGATAGGTTTGGGCTTAGCAGGAGGTAACGGAATTATTTTTTTTGGCTTCTTTGTGATATGTCTTACCACTTTCCTTTTTTTGATCAATTTGTGAATTGGTTTTGGTTTTGG
>Ga0256829_1002174_pt1 | contig 14939 bp, 15 predicted proteins | sample 131447metaG_FD_185979 | JGI IMG/M metagenome (GOLD analysis project Ga0256829, IMG submission 185979) | Hydrothermal vent microbial communities from Lau Basin, Pacific Ocean - 131-447 | ecosystem: Environmental > Aquatic > Marine > Hydrothermal vents | place: Pacific Ocean: Lau Basin | collected...
TTAAAAAACTTGTTCCGTTTTCGCGTCCTGTCAACATTCTGATCGATAAAAAACCGTTAATGAAACCCTATAAATATAACGACCAAAATCTAAGCCGGGTAATTAAGGAGAGCGAATGGAAAGACGCCAATTTTTAAGTTATATGGGAATTGCTGCTATCGGCAGCGTGCTTGGTATCGCAGCCGCTCCGCTCCGAAGCGGCAAAAAACTGCTAAGACCGCCCGGGGAAATCGGAGAGGACAAGTTTCTCTCCGCATGTATAAAATGCGGTTTGTGCGTTCAGATCTGTCCGGTTAACGCCATACATCTGGCTGATATTACCGAAGGACTCAGCGCTGGAACCGCATTCATAGATCCACGGCATGGCGCATGCGACTTTTCCTGTGTAGGCATACAGTGCGTTTTAGTCTGTCCCTCAGGCGCTCTTGTGCATGAGAGGGCGCAAAATGCGGAAAAGGTAAGAATCGGATTGGCTGAACTGAGACCGGATCTTTGCCTTCTGGTTAATAACCGGTTGTATAGCGGACCGGAGCATCACAACTACAACCCTTCCGATTATAAATGGAAGGTAAATCCCGACTCTTACAGAAAAGAGGTATGCCAGTTGTGTGCAGATAAGTGCCCGATAGGACCCGGAGCTATCGATATAGAAGAAAAAAAGGATATAAAGACCGGAAAAACATATCAAAGCCCGGTTGTTAAGGCCGGATGCACGGGATGCGGAGTGTGTGAGATGGTCTGCCCGGTTGAGCCGGCTGCTATCGTAATAATTCCTGAAAAACGGTGGAACGCTAAAAATGTGTAGCCTAACCAATAGAAAACTGTCAAAGGAGGCAAAAAGGGTAAAAGCCGGGGCCAGGAGCAAAGTAGGTTCGATCTATGAACTGTTTATCGATACTCATAAGCTCAGGCCACATCATTTCCCCCTCAGATATATCAGATGGTCGGTAGTAATAGCAATAGCTGCAACATTCTATCTATCATTTAAATGGGGGCTTGATTTTCTGGGCGGCAGCCTCAACGGCTCGCGTCTTGCAAGTTTTTTCCTGATAGATCTTTATACAGGCATCGAATTTGTTGCAGCTCATAAGATGATAACCCTGAATGTAATAATCGGGCTTGCAACCATTTTTGTATTTTATGTAATAGTCGGAGGCAGAACTTTCTGCTCGTGGGTTTGCCCGTATGGACTTTTAGCTGAAATCACCGAAATTGCTCACACATATCTTGAAAAAAAGGGATTTATAAAAAAACGGCAAATGCATTCGGAACGTATAAGATATGTCTTCTGGATAATATTTATAATCATACCTTTGTTTGCAGGTGTAATCTTTTTTGAGGCATTCAATCCCGTTGATATACTGAATCGAGCCGTAACATACGGACCTACTTTTCTGCTTTTATGGGCGCTGCTGCTGTTATTATATGAAACATTCTTTGACAGACGGGCATGGTGTAAATATATATGTCCAACCGGAACCACCTACGGTATTCTGGGAAAGATCTCTTTGCTTAGGATCAAGCTTGATCTTGATGCCTGCACAGATTGCGGCAACTGCTATAAGGTTTGCATAGACCCGATACTTTTGACAGATACCCACGCAAAGGCAAATATCGCATCTGAGAGAAAATCGTTTGTTTCCGGAGCAAGCTGCACGAATTGCGCCAGATGCATCGATGTTTGCGGCACAAGTGCATACAAATTCGATATAAGATATTTGAATAAAATATTATGATAAAAAAAGAATCGTTGATAAAAATAACGAACTTAAGAAAATCATTCGGCAAAGAAGAAGTTCTTAAAGGTATCGATATTTCGATTAAGAAAGGCGAGAGGGTGGCAGTCTTCGGTGACAACGGGAGCGGGAAGACAACACTTTTAAGATGCATCATCGGTTTATACAGATACGAAGGAAAGATTTCGGTTTTTGGTATGAATCCAAGAAATCAAAGAAGCATAATAGCCGAAAAAACCGGATATGCTCCGCAACTACCTCCCCCTATATCAATGAGTGTTTCACATCTTATCGATTTTGCCTTTGATCTGTCGAAAAAAAATCGGGAACAGGTTTATAATATTTTAAATGAAATTAAGTTCAACGAAAATGGCGTCAACAGAAGTTTCAGAAAACTTTCAGGAGGGATGCAAAAGAAGGTTCTTATTGCTATAGCATTGGGAAGGGAGCCTGAACTACTGATTTTTGACGAGCCGGTTGCATATATTGATCCTGAAAGTAGGAATATTGTAGCAACAATCATTAATAATCTTCCTCAGAATACAACAATAGTATACACCTCGCATGCATCTTTCAGGGAACCGGAAATTATACCAACTCGAATCATTGAAATGGATAACGGTGATATAATAAAAGATATTTTGCATGAGAAAGGCAGAGGAGGAAAATAATGAACAGGATAAAAATCGTCGTTTTACCGATAATTCTGATAATAGCAATCGTAGGCGTCTACATTGCCGTATTCGGCATATCAGAAAGAACGGATTTTAATAAACCGATTCCTATATTATGGAGCAAAGACATCTGCGCTCAATGCGGAATGAGTATAGTTGACAGGTTTCATGCAGCTGAAATTGTAAATCCGAAAACAAAAGAGGTTTACAAATTTGATGATATCGGAGATGCAGTCATCTGGGCAAAGAAAAACAAAACAACCGACTGGCTTAGTGAATCTGTAATCTGGGTTGCCGACAGTAAAACCGGTAGATGGCTGAACGCGCGAAAAGCGTATTGGGTCAAAGGACAGAGAACGCCAATGGGTTACGGGCTTGGTGCGGTTTCAAAATTTGCTCCGGGTTCGCTAAACTGGAAACAGGCAGTAAAATATCTGTTTATCAAACGAAAAAAACTGTTAGATGGAAAGATGAAGATGAAAATGAAGATGAACAATAGATAGATGGCTAACCTAACAAACGTAATTTTGCTTGAAATAAAACGCTCGCTTCGGGAAAAATGGTTTTTTCTCTATTTTCTGCTCTTTTGCGGTCTTATGGCAGGTTTTCTATGGTCAGGAATAACCGAGTCGCAGGTTCTCGGTTTTTCAGGCCTATCAAGGACATTGATTACCTACATAGAAATTACCATCATAATATTGCCACTATTTATCCTTATAAGCACGGTCAGGTCTATGGTTATGGAAAAAGAAACACTTGTACTTGAGTATATGCTATCACTGCCGATATCCTCATCTGCCTATTATTGGGGAAAATCTATCGGTCGCTTTATAATTATCGTTATTCCGGTTTTATTCGCAATCGCAGGAAGCGCCGTGTGGGCATTCGCCAAAGGATATCATATATCATGGACTATGATTTTCTCATATTCATTGATGGTTGTTTCGCTTTCCATCTGCTTTCTGGGATTATCATATTTTATATCTTCGATTTCGCGCAAACAGGATACGGCTGTTTTAACGGCATTCTTTGCGTGGTTTCTGTTTGTGATGTTTCTTGATGTAGCCCTGCTCGGATTATTTTTGAAGTTTCATATCAACATAAATATAGTGCTGGCAGTAACACTCGCAAATCCGATAGAACTGTTTCGTATTGCAGCTTATTCTCTTTTTGACCCGAAGCTGGCAGTTATAGGACCTATTGCATGGACAGTCATGGCAAAGCTCGGCCGCAGCGGACTGTTAATTCTCTCTTTTCTGTATCCCGCCTTTTTGGGCATTTTCATATCCTATATCGGATATATCCTTTTCAAAGAAAACGATTTTCTATAAAAATCGATGTTGCTATTGTTTACAGATGAAAATCAGCGGTAACCGCTTCTTGCACGCGCATTCTGCTGTTTGCAAGATCACTGGATATAAAACTTGTACTAAAAGATTCGTTTTTGAAATTTCCGGATTTTTAACAATGTCCTATTATCCGTTCAGGAAATTTTAAATGAATTAATGAATTTTATGAACAACACCTCTTCAGGTTTTACAATTCATACTCAATGTATTGACAACGCAAAATTAAGCTTTATCTTAAAGAACCATTGATAGGGAAATCATCTTTGGAGGAACAAGCTGTTATGAATATTGCCATAATAGGAACCGGTTATGTGGGGCTTGTGACAGGAACAGGGCTTTCATCTTTTGGTCTGAACATTACATGTGTTGATATAGATAAGAAAAAAATTGATCTTCTTAATGGTGGTAAGTTGCCGATTTATGAGCCACAGCTTGAAGATCTTGTAGAAAACAATGCAAAAGAGGGACGATTGAGGTTCAGCAGTGATGTAGCCGGTGCCATAAGAAAGAATGATGTCATTTTTATAGCAGTCGGAACGCCTCCAAAGGAAGATGGATCTACAAATCTTGCAAGCATCGAAAATGTCGCCAGAACGATAGGCGAAAACCTGAACGCAGAAAAGCTTATCGTTAACAAGTCAACGGTTCCGGTAGGAACTGCAGATTATATAAAAAAGATTATCGAACGGTATTCCGACAAAAATTATACCGTTGAGGTTGCCAGTAATCCGGAATTTTTGAGAGAAGGCGCTGCGGTAAGAGATTTTTTTCATCCCGACCGGATTGTTCTTGGAACAGAAAGTGAGCACGCCCTCTCGATTTTAATGGATATATATAGACCGCTGTATCTGCTTGAAACACCGTTTATAAAAACCGATGTTCATACAGCCGAGCTAATAAAATATGCTGCAAACTGTTTTTTGGCAACCAAGATAAGCTTTATAAACGAAATGGCAAATATCTGTGATAAAACAGGCGCTAATATTACCGATCTCTCAAAGGCTTTGGGACTGGACGGAAGAATAGGAAAAAAATTTTTGCATGCCGGGATTGGTTTTGGAGGCTCATGCTTTCCGAAAGATGTCAGATCGCTTGTCAATCAAACTGAAAAATTGCAATATAATTTTAGAATCGGCAAGGCCGTTTTGGATGTTAACAGAAAACAGATAGAGATTGCGCTCAACAAGATCGTAGCTGCCTTCGACGGCTCTTTGAATGATAAAACCATTGCACTTCTTGGGGTATCATTTAAGCCTGAGACCGATGATATACGCGAATCTCCTGCCATTTATCTTGCCAAAGGTCTGTTAGAAAACGGAGCGAAGATAAAGATGTATGATCCAAAGGCATTAGAGAATGCAAAGGCAGAACTGTCTTCTGCAAAACTATCTGAGGATGCCTATGATGCAGCCAAAGATGCTGATGCGATAGTATTGGCAACCGAATGGAATCAGTTCAGGCATCTTGACTTAAGCCGTTTAAAAACTATTATGAGAGGCAAACTATTTTTCGATTTTAGAAATGTTTATCCTAAAAATAAGGTCGCCGAAGCCGGATTAAAATATTTTGCTATAGGAAGATAGAGGTGTCATGAAAGAAGATATATACGAGGAGTTAATAAATAGCGGTAAAAAGAAAGGTTACATAACATATGATGAGCTTAACAGCGTCATTCCGGATGAGTTCAGCGTGGAGGAGATTGATGATGCCATGCTCAAGCTGGGCAAAGAGGATGTCCTTATTGTTGAGGACAAAAAAGAAGCGGAGGCTATTCTTTCAAAACAGTCTCCGCAAAATTATCAGAAAAGAGAAATAGAAGGACTTCCTGATGTCATAACAACACCGGTAAGAACCTACTTTAAGGAGATGGGAAATATTTCTCTTTTTACCAGAGATGACGAGATTGAGCTTGCTAAAAAAATCGAGAGCAAAAAAGAGGCGATAGTCGGGGTTTTGTGTCAGATTGAAGAGGTAGTGGAGCAGATTGTTTCATTCAAAGACAAGATAGGCGACAAGCCATATAAAATACGCGATATTCTTAAAGAATCAGAGTTTAAAATTGATCAGGACGATCAAACTGATAACGATATAGATATAGAAGAAATAAAATGCGACGAATATCTTCTGAAGGTTGATGAATTTTCAAAAAAATATAATGAATTTAAACAGGCGGATGAAAAGGATAAACATGCAGCTCTCCAGAAATTGAAACAAACGGCTTATGAGATAGGATTATCTGAGCGCTACATCAGAATTTTTATGGATCAGTTGGCTAATAATGATAAGTTACGGGAAAAATATTCAGACCTGTATGATGAAGCTCAAAATCATATCAAGGAGCTTGACGATCTGAAACAACAGATGGTCAAAGCTAATCTAAGACTTGTAATAAGCATAGCGAAGAAATATGTTAATCGCGGAATGCCGTTTCTTGATCTGATTCAGGAAGGTAATATCGGACTTATGAAGGCTGTTGAAAAGTTCGACTATACCAGAGGATTCAAATTTTCAACATATGCAACCTGGTGGATTAGACAGTCGATATCAAGATCGATTGCCGATCAATCAAGGACAATAAGAATACCTGTTCATATGATTGAAACAATCAATAAAATCAATAAGACGGTCAATCATTATCTACAGGAAAAAAGATACAAACCAACGCTTGAGGAGGTCTCAGACCAGCTAAGCACACCTGTTAATAAAATAAAATCAATTGTGGAAATTGCCAGGCCTCCTGTTTCGCTTGAAACACCGATTGGCGATGATGATAACGAAAGCCACTTGGAAGATTTTATTGAAGATAAGACCGCAAAATCACCCGTTGATGAGGCTGAATTTAACGATCTTAAAAACAGCATCGAAGAGGCTCTGTCAACATTAAGCCCGAGAGAAGAAAAGGTGCTAAGGATGCGTTTTGGTATAGGAGAGGACAAAAACTATACGCTGGAAGCGGTTGGAAAGGTCTTCAACGTTACAAGAGAAAGAATAAGGCAGATAGAGGTAAAGGCTATAGAAAAACTCAAAGGTCCTATAAGAAGCAAACTGCTTTATGGATTTAAAGACTAACCGTTGAATAATGGAAATAATGGAAATGGAGCTGAAAAATGAACAAAGTGGCGCTTATCACAGGGGCAAGCTCAGGAATCGGTTATGCAACCGCACAACTGCTTGCTGAAAACGGCATAAAAGTAGGACTGTTTGCCAGAAGAGAGCAACGTCTGAAGACTCTTGCAGAAAATATCAGCAAAAAAGGTGGCAAAGCTCTGATTTTAAAAGGTGATGTTACAAAAAGAAAAGATGTTGAAAACGCAGTTAAAGAAATTATAAAAGAGTGGAGTCATATTGATATTCTCGTAAACAATGCCGGACTTATGCCGCTTTCCTTCATAAAAAATCTTCATATAGATGAATGGGATAGGATGGTAGATGTAAACATAAAAGGGGTTTTGTATATGAGCGCTGCTGTTCTGCCGTATATGCTCAAGCAGCATTCAGGACATATAATCAATGTTTCTTCTGTGGCAGGAAGAAGGGTTTTCCCTGCAGGAGCCGTTTATTGCGCAACAAAGTACGCCGTAAGAGCCTTCAGCGACGGGCTAAGATGCGAGCTTACCGCGCAGGAAAAAATCAGAGTAACGACAATTGAGCCTGGTATTGTAAAAACCGAACTTCCAAACACCATAACGGACATAGAGATTAAAGAACCGTTTGCCAAGCGAACCGCTGCGATGAGACCACTGCAAGCAAACGATATAGCAAAATCAATACTTTATGCAATAAGCCAGCCCGATTATGCCGATGTTGCGGAGATTCTTGTTATTCCCACCGATCAGGGAACATAAATCAGCTTTCGTTTGCAAGTATTATAACAACGAAAAAAACAACAAAAAATAGTAACACCGCTATAACAGGTAATGACATCTTTTATCTCTCCTGCTTTTATCTACAGCATATTTTATTCAGAGCAACCCGTTTGCTTGCATCTGAACCAACGGGTCTCAATTATGCAGCCTGACATGGCTTTGTCAAGAAAGATCTATATGAGATCTATCCTTGACATAAATCTCAAATCAGATTAAAATGGCAAAAGATTTTGACTTAAATAAGCTGGGTGTGGTTTTAAAAAGTATAAGGAATCATTGAAAATTATAGGGAGGTTTTATGAGAAAGATCGTTGCGGTTTTTGTTATGTTTCTTGTGGTAGGATCGGTAGCTTTGCTCTCTTCCTGCGCACCGAAACAGAAGACTCCAAGTGTAATCAAGTTTGGGGCAGCTGTATCGTTAACCGGTAAATACGCAAGAGAAGGCAAATTTTACAAAGACGGATATCTCTTGTGGGAGAAAAAGGTTAACGATTCCGGGGGAATCAAAGTAAACGGAAAATCATACAAAGTCAAGGTAATCATTTACGATGACGAGAGCAATCCGGCAAAAAGCCAAAAACTTTATGAAAAACTGGTTACCGAAGATAAGGTAAACTTTCTTTTGGGTCCATATAGTTCCGGTATAACAATTCCGGATAGCTCAATAGCCGAAAAATATAAGATACCAATGATTGAGGGCGGCGGCGCATCGGGAAAAATATTCAGCAGAGGCTACAAATATATTTTCGGAACGCTTCCGGCAGCGGGAAACTATTTCAAAAACACTATAGAAATGCTACATATGATGACCTACTCAAGCAATAACAGCAACAAAGTCACAAAGGTAGCGATTGTTCATTCCGATTCTGCCTTTGACAACGCCGTTGCAAACGGTGCGGCACATTGGGTAAAAGCATTTGGCTTGAGGTTAACAGGAGTTCAGGAGTACCCAAGCGGTTCTAACGATCTTTCAAGCATCTTGACAACGATAAAGAAAAACAACCCGGATGTAATACTTGTTGCAGGACATACCCATGATGCGCTGCTTTTTATAAGGCAGGCAAAAGAGAATAAGGTAAATGCAAAGCTAATGGCATTCACCGTTGGCGTTCAAGCTGTAGATTTCAGAGAAGCATTGGGTAAGGATGCCGATTACATGGTTGGAGTTACCCCATGGCTGCCTTCTATGAATTTCAAGGGTGAAGTATTTGGAACAGCAGCCGAATTTGCAAAAACATTTAAGGATGCCTACGGATACAGCCCTGATTATCATGCCGCCTCTGCGGTAGCTGATGCTTTGACGTTTCAGCATGCAATAGCAAAAGCAGGTTCACTTGATCCTAAAAAAGTCAGAGATGCAATAGCATCGCTTGATGTTCAAACAATGTATGGAGAGATTAAATTCCAGGCAAACGGTCAGATTGCAAAAGGGCAAGCGGTTATTCAGGTGCAAAATGGAAAAGCTTATCCGGTTTTCCCGAAACAGATTGCTCAAAAGAAGTTGCTCTATCCTGCTCCAAGCTGGGATAAGCGATAAAAAAGCATAAAAGCATAAAAGCGGCAGGAAAGTTACATGATTCCTGCCGCTTACAAATTTTATTCATTGGATTTTAAGCTATGTTTGAATTTCAGGTTATTATAAACGGATTGTTGCTGGGCGGTTTGTACGCTTTGATGGCTATAGGTATGTCGCTGATATGGGGAGTTACAAATGTCATAAACCTTGCTCACGGAGCACTTATTATGCTCGGAGCATACACAACATTTTGGCTTTTCAAACTGCTCAATATTGACCCTTTCGTATCGCTTGCAATCTCTTTTACGACACTTTTTGTGTTCGGTTTTCTGGTTCAGAAATATATAATAAATTTTGTAATAAGAGCAAAAATGTTTATAACGCTTTTACTTACATTCGGCCTTGATATTTTAATAACCAATGTTGCTCAAACCGCATGGACATCAAACTTCAGGCAAACATCTCCGGCTTACAGCGCCAACGGTTTTTCTTTTGGTTTTATAACGGTGCCATATGTAAGACTATCGGCTTTTATCATATCAATAATACTGGTTTTTGCATTATATATATTTTTAAAAAAGACAAAAACAGGTCAGGCTATAAGAGCTGTCAGCCAGGATATAGACGCGGCAAGGCTGATGGGAATAAATGTCGCCAAAACCTTTGCCCTGACCTTTGCAATAGGATCGGGTCTTGCGGGAGTAGCAGGATCGATGATTGGCGTGCTGATGCCTATTACCCCTCAGATGGGCGGAATATTCACTCTGAAATCGTTTGTCGTTGCCCTTGTCGGAGGTCTTGGAACAATTTTCGGACCTTTGGTGGGAGGGCTCTTCTTAGGTTTGGCTGAAACGCTGGGCTCGTTTCACCTGGGAGCGAAATACGCAGATATAATCGTTTTTGGCATACTGGTTCTGACGCTAATAGTTAAACCGACCGGAATATTGGGCAAAAACGATGAATAAAGCTTCAGAATTTATTATTCTCGGGATTATAACAGTGGTCGTTGCCATAGCCCCTGTAATGCCCGTAATACATATAAGCGCATTTATTACACGATTTCTAATTGGGGTAATGATATATGCGATAATGGCAGAGGGCTGGAATGTGATAGGAGGATACACGGGCTATCCTTCATTCGGTAACGTTGTGTTCTTCGGCTTGGGTGCGTACGTTACCGCACTTAGCATGATAGACTTTCATATCGGATTTTTAATAAGTCTCATCCTCGCCGCATTTGCCGGTGCACTGTTTGCAGTTATTATCGGCATTCCTGTCTTAAGATTGAAAGGGCACTATTTTGCAATAGCAACACTTGGAATCGGCGAAACAATGATGGCTATAACGCTGAATGTTCCGTTTACCGGAGAAGGAGTGGGGCTTTCTTTGCCTATAGCAAGCAGTTCGCTGCTGTTTTATTACACCAGCTTGATTGCTCTGGCAGCCTTTATAATCTTTCTTAAACTTATACTTTCGGGGCGTCTGGGTTATGGCATAATAGCGGTAAGAGAGGACGAAGATGCGGCAAGGATGATGGGAATAAACACCGTTATCGTAAAAATCAAGGCATTTGCAATAAGCGGATTTTTCACCGCAATAGCAGGCGGAATCTATGCATATTGGTCAACTTTTATAGACCCGCCAACGGTTTATGACCCTATAATAAGCGTAAAAATGATAATTATGGCGGTTTTCGGAGGCGCCGGAACAATTCTGGGACCTGTGGTTGGAGCGTTCATTATTATGTTTCTGTCTGATTTTCTTTCCACCCACTTTACACTGCTGCATACATTCTTTTTCGGAGGATTGATTGTGCTTACGGCAATATTTTTGCCCAAAGGACTTATCGATCTATTCAGCCAAAAGAAAATCGGGTGGAACTATTTTATAAAAAATATCAAAAAATATCGGGTTTAGAATGAAAATTATCGAAGGAAGAAAGATTACCAAAAGATTTATGGGTCTTCTGGCGCTTGAGGAGGTGGATTTTGAACTCAACAAAGGAGAAATACTCGGACTCATAGGACCGAACGGCTCCGGGAAAACTACTCTGATAAATGTCATAACCGGTTTTTATAAGCCCACAAGCGGAAAGGTGATATACAAAAATAGGGATATCAGCGGACTTGCACCGTATAAAATAAGCAGACTTGGAATTGGGAGAACCTTTCAGATAGTCAAACCGTTTATGGAGCTGAGCGTTCTTGAAAATGTCACGACCGCAGCGCTCTTTGGCAAAAATATAGCTATGCCAAAGCCTAAAGCGATACAAATTGCAAACTCATCAATCGAAGCAGTAGGACTTCATGACAAATCATCATACAAGCCGGGCGCGCTTTCGATAGCGGAATTGAAAAAACTTGAGATAGCCAAAGCCATTGCGCTTTCGCCTGATGTTCTGTTTCTTGACGAATCGATGGCAGGGCTGAATCCGAAAGAAACCGAGGCAGCAATGGAGCTTGTTTTGAAAATAAGGGAACAACGTAATCTATCGATTTTCTTTGTGGAACATGTTATGAAGGTGGTTATGGGCATCTCAGACAGGGTTATGGTTCTGCATCACGGTAGAAAAATAGCCGATGGCAAACCGAATGAGGTGGTCAAAGACGAGAATGTCATAAAGGCGTATCTCGGAAAACGCTACAAGGAACAAAAAAATGCTTAAAATAGCGAAACTTTCGGCGGGATATGCTGACACACAGGTTTTATGGGATATAGATCTTTATATAAAGAAGGGTGAAACCGTCGCACTAATAGGCTCTAACGGAGCAGGAAAATCTACGCTTCTTGAATCGGTAATTGGTCTTGTAAAACCTAAATCAGGCTCGATTCTTTTTGACGGAAAAGCGGTGTTCGGAGAAAATATAAATATCCCTACACGTGAAAGAGTCAAAATCGGTATGTCTCTTGCGCCTCAGGGAAGACATCTTTTCCCTGATATGACAGTTGAGGAAAACATAGCACTGGGAGCTTTTGTCGAAAAAGACAGGCTAAAAATAAAAGAAGAGCTTGAAAAGATGTACGAACTGTTTCCGAGGGTATATGAGCGAAAAAATCACCCGGCAGGCAAACTCTCAGGCGGCGAACAGCAGATGGTTGCAATCGCAAGGGCATTAATGTCGAAACCCAAACTGCTTATGATAGATGAGCTTTCTCTTGGGCTGGCACCTGTAATTGTTGATGTTCTCATAGAAATAATCCATGATATAAGCAAAAGCGGCACATCGCTGCTTGTTGTCGAGCAGGATGTTCAGGTAGCATTGAGCGTTGCAAAAAGGGCTTATGTGCTTGAGACAGGCAGAATTGTTATGGAAGGCAAATCCGAAAAACTGCTTAATAATCCACAGATACAATCGGCATATCTGGGAATATAGGCTCTAATAAAATATACCATTTAGCCAATTTATGGCAAATTGCATTGCCAATCTTCCGGATCTTCCGCCTCGGGCAATCGCCCAGGCTTCCGCACTTTTTTCATAATGCTTCTGCCAGGTGATATCAAACTTTTTAAAATAATATTTTACAATATCCAGATACTGCTTTTTTGAAAGCGGATAAAAAGGAATAACAAGACCGAACCTGGCAGAAACCGACAGAATCTCTGAGGTGGTTTCCTCAGGATGAAGATCATCCTCAGCCGCAGTTTCACTAATAAGATGACGCCTGTTTGCAGTTGCTACTATAATCGCGTTCTCTGGCAGCATTGACAGTCCGCCATCCAAAGAACGTTTAAAGCTGCGATAAACATCCGGCTCATCTAATCCCAGATCATCCATAAACAGAAGAAATCGGTATGAAATATTGTAAATCTCCTCGGATATTCTTACTAAATTTTTAGGATCAGAAAGCTCGATTGCCTTAAGATTTTTATCGGAAAAGAGCTCTATAATCTCATGAACCAAGGTTGATTTTCCGCACCCTCTTTCACCCCAAAGCAATATATTGACTGCCGGTCTTCCTTCGAGAAAAGCCGAAAGATTTTTTTTCATCAGACTCTTTTGTCTCTCAACTCCTATCAACTCCACTCCAATCTTTCTGAAACTTTTTGCCGGAACAATACCTTCCTTCTCTGAATATCGAAAGGCAGTATATTTTTTTAAAATAGCAGAATTCATCCGTTCTCCTTCTGTATATCTGTATCTTTCGTGATAATCTCGGATGCGTATTTTATGGCATCATTTTTGTCTTTAAGAAAACCGCTAAGTTGTTTCTTTCGTATTTTATCAAGTATAACTCTAAAATAGGGCGAGGGTTTGAGGTTAAACCGTTCAATTATATCATCACCTGTTATGAAAGGCGGAATACTAATTTTGGGCAGATAGTCCGCATAATAAAAATCTGCAAATTCGAGAAACATTTGCAACATATCTACAAAAAGCGCCCTTGGTATCTGACCCTTTGCAAGCGTATCGGCAATCGATAGAAACAGAATTAACAATCCAAGCTTGTCAAACTTTACAAAAAATCGTATCTTATGTTTTTTCTGCAAATTCTGTTCTCTAAACAATCTGAAATAATCGGTTGGAGCAAGATGATAGAGAATAATTTTTTTTATCTCAATCGTCTGATTTTTTGCAAGCGACAGTCTTGGGGCAATCTCATTTTCAAAGATTCTTGCCCCTTTTGCTTCATGCCTGTAAAAATGGATAAAACCTTGATAATCGGTTTTTACAAACGGTTTTCCTATGTCATGGAAAAGAGCGGCTAATTCTAATATCACCCGATTTTTTGTTATAAAGCTCATCAGCTCATCGTTATCGCTTAAAAAAATAGCCCTGTTTTTGAGCATCTCATCTATTTTTCTGACAGTCAACAACGAATGATCTTTGACATCATAAAGATGAAATCGATTCTGTGTGCATTCGTTCGCATATCTGAATTTCCCAAACAGCTGATCAAGCATACCGGTTTTATTCATCAGCACAATATAACGATAGCTCTCCTGGTTCATCAATTTTAAAAACTCCTCGCCTATTCTTTCCGAGGAAACCTTTTTTATCAATCTTTTATGTCTGCTTATAAGTTCTAATGTTTCTGCGGAAATCTTGAATTTAAGTTCCGATGCAATCCTAAAAGCCCTCAACATACGCAAAGGGTCATCCACTATTGCATTTTTGTCTATTATTCTGATTATACCGTTTTTTAAATCCGTCCTTGCATCTACAGGATCTATTATCGAACCGGTTCGAAAATCATAAGCCATGGCATTAATTGTTAAATCTCTCCTGAGAAGATCCGATTTTATATCGCCATCTTTAGGCTCTGAAATATCGATTGTAAATGGCGCCCCGTAGGATCTCCATACGGTTTTATTGTTTCCGAACCTGAAAAATGAGACACCTAAACCGCTTGCAACTGAATTTATAAAATCGGACTGCTTGCCAAAAACAACAAAATCAAAATCCGGACTTTCTCTTTTTAGAAAAACGTCTCTGAGATATCCACCCACAAGATATGCTTCATATTTGCGCGCAACAGGAGCAAGTCTTTTTAAAACAGTGTTATCCTCTATAAACCTGCCCTTATACAATTTTTAAATCAATATGATATTTCCGTTTTGGCCGTTTAATATTTCGCCTCTGTCTTCATTTACAAGATAGGTGCTCTCCAAACCTACAACTCCCTCATCAAAGACAATTTTAGGCTCAACAGCCATAACCATCGACTTTTCTAACGGTTCGTCAAAACGGTTTGCCAAAACAGGATATTCATCGGTAGCCAATCCTATCCCGTGCCCGAGAAAGCGAACCTGAGATTCACCCTGCCCCATAAAATTCTTTTCATAACCCGCCTTTGCC
>Ga0256829_1002175_pt1 | contig 14931 bp, 14 predicted proteins | sample 131447metaG_FD_185979 | JGI IMG/M metagenome (GOLD analysis project Ga0256829, IMG submission 185979) | Hydrothermal vent microbial communities from Lau Basin, Pacific Ocean - 131-447 | ecosystem: Environmental > Aquatic > Marine > Hydrothermal vents | place: Pacific Ocean: Lau Basin | collected...
GCAATGACGCAGCCCCTTTGAGGGGCTAAAGGAGCCATGGCTCCGTAAAACCGCTTCGAGCGGTTCACAAAGTATAAAGCCCCCGGCTCTGCCGGGGGATATTTACTGGCTATGGTTTTGAATTTGACTGAGAGGGTCACCCTTTAAATGCAAAAGGCTTGCTCAGCTTTATTCGATACAATATTTCAGCAAAGCTCAACAGCATTATGAAAAAAGAACAGCTCGGTTGATTTCAGTCGCATGTATGAATTGAAAAATACTGGGGTGGGATGGTGAGAAAAAGATATTGGAACCTTATAGCCCTGGTGAACATAGAAGTGCTGGATTTACTTTAATTGAACTGCTTATAGTTCTTGTTTTGATGGGGCTGGGAGCATCCCTAATTTTGCCTGATCTGTGGGGTCGTTATGAAAAAACAAGAGACAAAGATGTGCTTCTTACATTTGCAAAGCAGATCGAAGTTTATAGGCGGGTAGCATTTCAAACCGGAAAAACCATCGCGATCACTACTAAAAATTCGAAATATCGCCATCACCAATTACCAGCCATGCCCGGTGGATGGCAAGTTGATAATAAAAAGGTGATGTATCTTTTTCCTGATGGGATAACCAGCGGGGGAGAGTTTAGCATTCATGACCCGTCTGGAAGGGCGTGGAGGGTTTTATTTTCACCTATTTACGGACAGGTGAAATTTCATGAAGAATAGTAAGAGATGTGAAGGGTTTACGTTAATCGAGGTGCTTGTGGCCTCGGCGATTATGATTAGTGTTTTTCTTATGGTTTTTCAAATATTTTCATCGTCTTTATGGAAAATGCAACGGGCAGAAAAAGCTTCGCGCCTTATTTTGGTTCAAAAGGAGCTGGTGGCGGATTTGTCAGTGGCGGATTTTCAACATCAGAAGAGCTCTAAAGGGGTGCTGGAGGGCGTTACATTTTTATGGAGAGTAAGTCGAGAGCGTCGCCAGAAGGTGGGCAAGGAAGTATATATACTTTATGATGTTTTTGTCGAATTATTATTTCATAAAAAAAAAGAGACCTTTTCCATGCGCCAAGTGCGTAGAGTTTTGTAACAGATGCGTGAGATGAGGGGCTTTACTGTTATTGAAATGTTAGTTGCCTTAACTATATTTTCGATGCTTTTGGCTGTGTTGATGGTTGGTTTCAGGCAAGGTCTGAGTATGTGGGAAAAGGGGCAGGGATCAACCGTCGAAACGCAAAAATTATTAGTGCTACATAATGCTCTCAGTCAAGTTTTTATGCAGACTGTAGCATCTGAATATCATTATAAGTCCGGTGTTGTCGGGGTGTACTTTGAAGGCAACAAAGATTTGCTAAAAGTGATGACGGCGGCCCCAATCCTATCCCCTGTGGGGGTTGTTTGCCCTGTTGAATTACGTTGGCGGAAAAAAGATGGAGGGAAGGTTTTAGAATATCGTCAAGGTAATCGAGGCAGTGATCCTGGTCGTGGTATTGTGATGAAGGAAGGATGGCAAACCTTGATGTCTCATTTAAAGCACGGGGCTTTTTTCTTTGAAGCTCCGATCTATGATCCGATGGGATTATTGAAAAATAAATTGCAGGCTGCCAATAATTCGCTGTATCGTTTAAAACCTGCTCTGCTTGAAAGCTATGATGGACTTAAATTGCAGGTTATGCCCAGAAGGGTGCTGTTGCTGTTCGATGATTCTGAAGGGGGGCGCCACAGGTGGTTGTTCAATTTGCGAACTTCTACGAGTGCTTTTCCTGAATCTATGTATCATCAATTTTAAGAGCTTCCATGAATAGAGATCACTCAAACAACATGGAGGGCGGTTTTGCTTTACCATTGACCCTAATTGTTCTGGCAATGTTAATTACTCTGGCTTTAGGCTTGATGCATACAAGCGTACAACGTGTAAACAATGCTTATTTATTGAAAGAACGGTGGCATAATGCGTTGCAGATTCAAAACATGTTGAATGTTATTGCATGGAATCTGTTGGCGGGTACCAAGGAGCACAATAAAGTTATCCATGCAGGTGTTACTATTCCGATAGATGGCCATGCTTTTGAAATACAGGGGATGCAAATTAAGGTGCAGGATGAAAGTGGCCTGATTCCTCTGGAGTTTTTTCAGCAGAAAGCTGTTGATAATGTCATGAAGAATGTCATGAAGAATACGAGGGGCAAGGTCACAGACATGAATCCTGCTGCTATCTTGGGTGATTGGGTTGATGTGGATCAAATACCACGCATTTCAGGTTTGGAAAAACAGAGCTATAAAATGAAGAATTATAAATATATGCCACGTAATCATCCACTAAGAACATTGGATGAGCTGTTAGAGGTGCCGTTGATCGACTATGACTTATTTAATGGCGTTCGAGGAAAACCCGGCCTTCGAGATATTTTTGTTTTAGGGGCATCGGGTCAGGTGAATTATGCAACTGCCCCGGATGAGGCACTTGCAGCCTTATTGCCATCGAATAGTGGACTGCTAAAATTGGTGGTTCAGGCGCGCAACCAAGGAAATTGGCCGGAATTAATGCACCTGATTTACCTGGCTAACGGAGAAAGTGACAACCCGTTGACACCGGGTGCAAAATTTCGTATAAAAATAAGGAGTGTCGATAAGCTGATGTCAGGCAGATTTGAAATTATATTACAATCTCAGGCGGATGGTCGAGCATTTTCTGTAAATTTATGGCAGCTTCCAGACTTTCCGCGTGGGTAAAATGAATGCAAAGCGGCTTGATGCATAAGAGTGAACCGATGTTAAATAAAGTATTAATACCCCTAAAAGCAAAGATTATACCGGTCGTTGTGGTTCGCCGTGTGTTGGAAGAACTCTGTTTTTTCATTCACGATTATGATCAGTGGCGGCAAGTGGATATTACATCAGTAAGGGCCATATATCTTAAACGCTATCTTATTTTTCTCATTGATAGTGAAGATACTTTATTCAAAATGCTGAAATTTCCTTCAGAACTGCTACAAAAAAGAGATTTAAAAGAGGCTGTGACGTTTGAGGTTCAATCCTTTTCTCCCTGGGGAGAGGATACAGAAATTTATTACTTCGCCAAATTAGATGGAACAACCTGGCACGTACAGGTTTGGATATGGGAAAAACAGGCGAATGTGGTCAGTGATTTGCAATCATTGGGGCTATCGGTTACACACATGATGCCTGAGCATGCGATCTGTTTATCGTCATTAACGGAGGGGGTGGCGGCATATTTTCTTCGAAAAAATGAGGAATACATTGATGCAGTGAGTATCTCCTCCGGTGAACATAGTATTTCAATTCAGAGGTTGCATAGCAAGAAAGAATTAGAACTATTTTTCCATAAGGCAAAATGTTATGGAAAACTAACAGTGATGTTTAAAAAATATCAGGGTCAAGATGACGCATTGCCAGGCTGGATGTCTGCAGTTGAGTGGGATTCTTGCCCTGTTTCGAAAATGAGATTTGATTATATTCGTTCGGGCAGAATCTCCGGAGGTGTTGAATGGTGGGCTTTGACTCGGTTGAAAAAACCTCTGTTGCTGCTTGCTGCGATGTTTTTTTTAGTTGGCATGGGCCAGTTTATATTGATGAGGCACGCAGAACAGATTATTCAAGGTCGTTATGATGTTGCCATGCAATCTGCAAATCATGTACTTAGTTACAGGCATCGTATTGAGAAAGATCAAAATTTATTGGGAATATACAGGGAAAAGAAACATTCTCAGCAGAAGTTATGGATTGCCCTGGATTATATGAGTCGCAACTTGCCTGATAATATTCGTATGAAAGGGGTGCAATACCTGAACGGTGTACTCACAATAAACGGTGATGGTCATGATGTTGCAAGGCTTCCGGCATTATTGGAAAAAAGTAAGTTAATAAAACGCTCCGAGTTTATAGGAGCGATCAACCTTGATCCCTCAAGCGGCAGGGAGAAATTTACTTTGCGAGTGTTTTTGGCGGGTAAAGACCGATGAATTTTAAAACGTTAAAAGCCAGGTTTTTGAATCAAGGTGATTTGAATTCGCCTGTTGTGATGCTAGGTGGCTTGTTGGCATTATTGATTCTATTATATAGTTTTATTGTTGAGCCTTTTATATCGTGGCAAGCCCAAAAGCAGGCAAACCTGGAACAATTGCTCAAGAAGACCGAGAAAATTATAGCCATGCAAAAAGTTGAACCATTGTGGCTAAGGGCGGCGGATGCCTTTGATGCAAAGGTTGTGGAGATTCATCATACGGTTGATGCAGGTAAAAGTAAGGCAGTGAATCAGCAGAAGTTACAGAATATTGTGAGAGAAATGTTAAGTAAGTATCATATGACTATGGATAAAATGATGTTTCTTGATGCTGATTCAGCAGTAGAAGGCATGGCTGCGGTATCCATCCGGTTTCGTGCAACGGGCCTTCTGGTTGATCACTTCCATTTCATTGATGCGCTGGCATCTTATCCGGGTTTGCTGATACTGCAGTCATGGAATTTTAACACCATCCAGGATGTGCCGGTATCATTGATCCGGATTGAAGGTTTTTTTCTTGATGACGGAGAAAAGAAATGAAGCGGAAGGCTCTGTTGATGATCGCCGCCATGCTTTTTTCGTGGTTGGCTTTTTTTGCATACAAATGGTATGCTATTGAAAATATAGCAGTGAGTAAGGCGCAATATCCTCCTGAGGTGAGTGGTGACAATGTATATAGTTTAAACTCAAATATGAGTGCCGAATCCGTTGTGCGTGCTTTATTTAAGGTGGGCGGCGAGTTATCAAATTCAAATTCAAATTCAAATTCAAATTCAAATTCTAAAGAAACAGTGCAATCAATGGAAAAGACTTCCTTAAAGACTGGCTTTAAGCTTTGGCTGCTGGCGTTGGCGCTGCGGTCGGATGGGGTGCCGATAGCAGTCGTCAGGGCAAATAAAGAGGGTGGCACAGTGATTGTACGAAGTTACGTTGGGGGTGACCTGCTTCCAAATGGTGGCAGGGTATCTGCTATAGGAGAAAATTTTTTGCAATATACAGATGGTAAAATGACAAAAAAACTATGGCTGTTTAATGAAGGGCAAGAGCAATGAGTGCTATGACGGGTTTGGGTGTGAAGATGAATTGCATGATAGGGTTGCTTGTGCTTGCTGTTGTAACGGGCTGTATGCCAACAGGGGATATGAAGCGATCTGTGGGTATGCCTGAGCGGCATGTCAAGCGACCCGTGATGGGTGACAGGGTAAGTGATGATATAAAGCCTCCTGAAACTGACTTTAGCTATATCAACACCCCGAAAGTCAGTCCGAACCTGAAGCAGGACGATAGCGAGGTGAAGCTGCCTGATAAAAAGCTGACCATTGCTGCAAATGCCATGCCTTTAATACAATTTATACACATGGCATTCAGGGAGGTTTTGCACCTGCCCTATGAAGCTGGCGTAGATGTTCGCTCGCGCATGGATCCGGTTAGCATGAGTATCAGTGAGCCTGTAGATGCCAGGAAAATGTTGGCAATGATTGAGGAGACGCTTGCAATTTATGGCGTGTCCGTCATCCATGAAGGTAAGGTCTGGAGAGTTGTTTCCGCCAAAGCGATGGGGAAAGAAATCCCTACCATTGTGTCTGGTAGAATCAGATCATCGATAGGTTTGGGCCGGGTGATGGAATTTATTCCTTTGAAGTATGTCACATCCACCGAATTAAGTCAGTTGAGTCAATATATGCTTGGTGCCAAACGTGAGGCGGAGATGATATTTTTAACGCGCCTTAATGCAGTACTGGTCGTTGGAGATGCAAATAGAATTAAGCACTTCAGGGAGGGGATTGCGCTGCTCGACAGGCCGGCTTTTTCGGGTAGTAAATTATTACTGGTCCGGCCTACCTATTGGGAGGCGGGTGCATTGAGAGGCGCGCTTGCGAAGGGGCTTTCAGCTGAGGGTATTCCGGTAAGTTCCGGTGTTCGAGGTGCCCGTGGCATCAGGTTGATCGAGATTCCGGAAAATAATACCTTGATTGTATCTTCACCGAGTCGTGCATGGTTAAACAGGGCCAAAGCCTGGATTTCTAAACTGGATGACCCTGCTGCAAGGGGGAGACAGACAAGAAGTTACGTTTATTTTGTAAAAAACTCCAGGGCGGAAAAAATTGGCGCCATTGCAAAGGAAGTGCTGGCCGCGATGCGTAAAGAGTCTGCAGTATCTAAAGGACGACGCAAGCCCGGTGCGCAAATTGTGATCGATAAGGGTGAGAATTCTATCATGTTTGTGGGTAGCGCATTGCAATACAAATCTTTTCTGAAACTCATGGGTGATCTGGATCGCCCCAGGAAATCCGTGTTGATACAGGTCACTGTGGCTGAAGTGACATTAAACCATGATATGCAGTTTGGCGTTGAATGGCAGGCGAACAATGTTGTGGCAGGTCATGGTGGTAAGCTTGCAAGATCGACTGATACACTGGGCACGTTAGGCGGCCTTGGCATTGGTTCAGGTGGTTTGAGCTATGCACTGTCATCGATTGTGGGGAATCAGGTGAGGTTAAAGCTGCATGCCCTGGCAAGCCAGGGGCGTGTTAAATTATTATCCAATCCAACGTTACTGGCATTGGATGGGGAAAAATCCCGATTACAGGTTGGCACCCAGCTTTCGATTGTTTCACAGGAAACAACGACAGCGGCCTCGAATACAGGCGTGGTCAGAACCTTTAAAATGATTAATACCGGTGTTATTTTAAATATCACGCCAATTATACATGAGGGCGGTATTGTCGAATTAAAGCTTAGCCAGGAGGTGAGTGAGGCAGGGCAGAGCACAAACAATACGCCACCGATATTTAAACGGAGTATTCAAACCGTACTACAAACAAAAAGTGGTCAGAGCGTGTTGATCGGCGGCCTGATTAGCCATAATAAATCAACGGCAACATCCAAGGTTCCATTTCTGGGTGATATACCCGGTCTGGGATCCCTTTTCCGGACACAGACAGAATCAGACAGGGTCACAGAACTCGTTGTCTTGATGACGCCGCATGTGATCTATCAAAGTGATGATTTAGATTATTACAGGCAGGCATTTAAAAAAACCATGAGCGAGGATGGGATTAAAAATGATTTTTGATCTGCATGTGTGTCAATTATGCACAGGGGGGGGGTTGACGTGAATACATAATACATTTACGATTCGCATCGCATTGCCCATACTGCTCTGCAGTGGCCAATTGTGTCAAAATGATACCAATTTACTTATGGTGAAATAATAAGGGAGATTAAAAGTTATGAATAAAAAAATACTAACTGCTGTGATGTTGGCAATGGCTACAGTGCCATCTGTCTCATTTGCAGCGCCGCAGGTTCCTTCGCCGATTGGCACTAGTGGCGCGGTCGGCACGAACGGGCCGGTGAATTTGAACCTGGGTGCCGTTCGCGGGCCCGGCGCGAACACATTTGCCAACGTTACGGGTACGGCGAAATTTATGTCCGAGTTGCGTTCACAGACGGCAACGTTCAATGATTTTACTACTGATAGTCTGGATATCCAAACCACAACCGGTGCCGGTGTTGCTGCCAATAACCAGGCTGCGTTTCGTTTTGATATTATTGGCGGTAAAATAGCGGTTAACAATGTTAAGCCTGTCGATATTGCCATTACAGAAGTTGGAACGGGAGCGGGTTTGGCGACAGTACCTGGCGTAAATGTGGCTCTAACCAATGCTATAAATGCTAGCGCTGGTTTGTTGAATGCTGTAAAAGCGATAAACATAAATTTTGCTGTTACGGATCTAGCCTCTAAAACGGCTGCCCTGGGCGCAGTAATTCCTACTAACCCTAACAGCGTTGCCTCTGATCAAGCAGTAGTTCTTGCGGTGCAAGCACTGTATCATGCGGATGCCGCTTGGGGGGCCGCAACCGCTATTCAAAAGAACCAAATTGATTCTAAAATCTTCCTTACCGTAGGTAATGTAGCGTCTGGCGTGCCTACAGCTCCAGATGTCGTGCTGAGTAACGCCACTGTTCCTGGCTTTGCGACTGTATTGCAGGGTGGGCAGCTTGGCGCAACGAATGTTATTTTTCAGATCGATATGAGCAAGCTTGTTAATCCTGCGACTGGTGTTGTTCTCCCCGCGATTGCTGGTGCGAGGACAAACCTGACGCAAACTGACCGTGTTGATCTGGTGATTGACGGAATTCAATCTACAGCGGTGGCCGGTGCGCCTGCTAAGGTTGATTATGAGTACTATATGTATGCTGGTGGTAACGGTGCTGCAACAGCAATCAACAATAATCGTACTGCTTCTCTTGCAGGTGCCACAGCCGTGGCAATCACCACCGCCCCTGGTATTACTTCCACGCTGATTCCTAATCAGACCGCTGCGGTCATTGATGTTGCACAGCTGAGTAAGAAGTTTGTTCCTACAACACGTCAGGTGTTGAAGGGCGATGCCGGCTTGCAAATTGGTTCGCTGGGTGTTGCTGCAACATCTGCTGCACCTGGAGCTAATGTTGCCATTACTGATGGTCAAAATAGCGTTCCTAATACAGCCAATGTTGGTACAGGTAATAATTACCCAGGTACTACTGGTACTGGCACAGCTCAGTACACTGGCGTAAGCACCAATATTTCACGTGGTGTCGGTGGTGCATATAACAACAGCGTTGTGGGTGCGATCATTACTCAGGTTATCCCTGGATCACCAAGTATTGGTGATGTTACGGTGGCCTTTAATGGCCTGTTGGATAACTCATCCATTACGTATAATAACGCACTTGCAGGCTCCAATTTAGATACCGTTAATTTGACGATTACATCGGTTGATCCGAATGGTTTTGCTGCATTTGCTACTGCTAACGCAAAAGTTGCCCTTGATATGAACAAGGACGGCGTCGTCAATGGTGGTGATATTCTTGCAACTACTGTTACGGCGAATACAGCCACATTCACCGGTTTGTCTATTGGAATCTTCAATACGGCTAATATACCTGTCTTGTTGAAAGAGGATACAGGTATCGTGATTGTGCCGACAGCATTTAATGCTTCGCTTCAGTATGTGTTCGGGGATCAGGTTAATTTTGTCAATCCTGCTCCGGTAGCTAGTCCCTTCGGTTCAGATGTACGTAATGGCTCAACCCGCGTGGCTGATTCCGTTCCTGCATCAAGCAATCTGAGCAAGACCGGCTTTATTCGTGTAACCAACCGTGGCAAAAGAGCTGGCAGGGTTACAGTTCAGGTGTTCGACAATGCTGGTAACGTGATTGTTCCTGCAGGCACTGTTCTGGTTCCATCACTGGCTCCGAATGTTACCTATGTAATCGGTGGTCATGGTGTTGGCGGTGCTGGTAAAGAGATTGATGCGCTTGCCGGCACACCTGCTGCGGCTTCATTTACTGGCCGTGCCCGTGTTGTGATTACTGGTGAATTTTCCAATATGGATGTCCAGTCTTTGGTTCAATCTGCTGCAGGATCAGCAGTTCAGACAAACCTGAGCGCTCACGCTGGTAAGTAAAATTGTAGTTGTTTCACTGTTCAGAAAAGAGGGAGCCTTGTGCTCCCTCTTTTTTGTTTAAGATATTTGAGATGATAGGAACACACGATATGAGTCAAATTTTACTTAAGTTTATTAGCGAGAAGAGGTGTTTCATGAAATCTGTTATATTGATGGTTATGTTGAGTGGTTTGTTTTTATTATGCAGTGAATCTGTATATGCGACAGCGGATATCTCCGATATGCAGGTAAAAAATAACCTGTTCTTTATGAAAGGCGAAACGAAACCTTATTCTGGCACTCTTGTGAGTGCTGATAAGGCTACTAAGGCGAGGGTTCTGCGTGCCAGTATTTCTGATGGAATGTTCAATGGCTCTGAGAAAATCTGGTATGCGAATGGCAATAAAAAAACAGATATTCACTGGATTCACGGGAAAAAGGATGGTTTGTCTCAAGGTTGGTATTCGACAGGCGAAAAGCAATATATCATGCACTGGAAAGATGGTTTACGCGTCGGTGATGAACTGTGGTGGTATAAAAACGGGCAGCGCAAAGCCAAAATAAGTTGGGGGCATGGTAAGAGGTATGGCACATCCGTCGGATGGTTTAAGGATGGAAAGAAGCAGATGGAAATCCACTGGAAAAACGGCCGGCAGGATGGCAAGGAGATCTCATGGTATCAAAATGGAGATGTTGAGATGCAGGTCTTGTGGAAGGATGGTAAACGTATAAGTCAGGAGCGGTGGTGGTATCAGGGGGGAGCAAAGAAAGCAGTGAGCAACTGGCTGCATGGGGTGCAAGATGGAGATGCGATCAAGTGGTATAAAAACGGGGCGATGTCGGATAAAACGACCTGGGTAAAAGGTAAGCCTGATGGCGTAGCGCGCGGTTGGTATCGCGATGGGAAGAAAGCTTATGAAATTCATTGGAATAAAGGCGTACAGGATGGTTGGTCTAAAATATGGTACACAACCGGCCAGTTGAAGGCGAAAACATTTTGGAAAAATGGTCAGAAGCAAGGTGTTTCAAGGGGGTTTGACCCGGAAGGGCACAAGCGTACGGAAGCATTATGGAAGAATGGTAAGTTGCAAGGGAAAATGAAAGCGTGGGATAAGCATGGTAAGTTGATTTCACATCACAAAAAGAATGCGGTTACGAGTAAATAAGTGAGAATTGTTGCTCTTTTAACGGTTCGCAATGAATCATTATATATTGATCGTTGCCTCCGGCATTTACATGAGCAAGGTATTGAAACCTGTGTCATTGATAATCAATCGACGGATGCTACGCTGGATATTGTGGAACGCTGGCGAAACTTTGGTGTTTTCAGAGTTGAACACCTGCCGTATCCCGGCTATTTTGATCTGCATGGGATATTAGAAAATGAGCAACGTCTGGCCGGGGAAATTGAGGCTGATTGGTTTATGCATTATGATGCAGATGAAATAAGAGAGTCACCAGTAGTTGGAGAAACATTGCACGATGCAATCCGGAGGGTGGATCAGGCAGGCTTTGATGCGATTAATTTTGATGAGTTTGTGTTTTTACCATGCCATGATGACGCCTCATTTGAGGGCACGGATTATGTGCAAACCATGCGTTATTACTATTTTTTTGAGCCTGTGCCACTGAGACAACTGAAAGGTTGGAAAAAGGGAGTTAAACTGGATCTGGCCGCCAGTGGCGGGCATAGGATGAGTCGGGATGATTTGAATATTGCCCCTGATCGCTTTGTGATGCGTCATTATATCGCCTTGAGCCGACAGTATGCAGTCGATAAATATACAAAAGAACGAATATATTCCCCCAAAGAAGTGAATGAACTTGGCTGGCATGGACGCAGGGCAACATGCTGCGCACATGATTTGGTGTTCCCAGACAGGCAGCAATTAAAAAACATAGATTTTCCCTGGGATTATAGTGATCCATGCAAGGAGCACGCCTTTTTAGGTAGTGATATGATAGCCGCTCCATTTATTGTCGGGGTGGGGCGTTCCGGGACAACATTATTGAGATTGATGCTGGACGCCCACCCTGATTTGGCGATTCCGGCAGAGACACATTTTTTACCAAAGTTGTTCGAATATGCTGACAGTGTAAATGATTGTACTGTTGAAACGTGTATGGATCTAATCACATCTGTGCATACATGGCGAGATTTGGCCATGGCGGATGAGGATTTAAGAATAAGATTATCAAACCTCAAGGATATAACGGCTACCAGGGTCGCCAGAGAGATATATTTGATGTATATGGAGGGTCAAGGTAAAGTGAGGTGGGGAGATAAAACACCATTATATCAACTGAAGATGCCATTGATATCGAAGTTTCTTCCGGAAGCCCATTTCATCCATATTATTCGGGATGGAAGGGATGTTGCTTTATCTATGCGGCATTTGTGGTTTGGTCCGGGCGATGATTTGAAAAAGCAGGCAAAAAGATGGGTTGAAGATATAAAGAAATGCAGGGCGGATGCCAGGAAGGTGCCTTATTATTTAGAGATTCGTTATGAAGATCTGGTTGTTCATACGGAAGATGTCCTGATAAAAATTTGTGATTTCATTCAATTGCCTTTTGATGAAAGCATGCTCCATTATTACCGAACAGCAGAGCAGCGATTGGCAGAAATCGGGCACCGTTACGCCAATAGTGGCGAGGTGGTGATTGATGGTGAGTTACGAAGAGGTATCCACGAATTAACAACAAGTCAACCCGATGCATCCAGGATGATGAGATGGAAACATGAAATGAATCAATGCGAGCGGGATGCGTATGAGGGAATTGCCGGTGGATTGTTAAAGGAATTGGGCTATGAAATCTAGGCCGCCAATTATTGTTGGAGGTTTTTACCGATCCGGCACCTCCCTTGTTCGCAGGCTGCTTGATTCGCATAGCCATATTCATTGCCCCTCTGAAATCAAATGGTTCAAAGATTTTTATGGTGATTATCCGGATGATGACCTCGGGCAAGTGCGTTTTTTTAAAACACTGCGCTCATTGGGATTACCAGAGAATGAGTTGCTTGAGATATATGGGCAAACATACATTCAGTGCCGTGAACGGGCAGCGCAACATTTTGGTTGTTCACGCTGGGCTGACAAAAACCCTGAGAATGTATTGTATCTGAATCAGTGGGCACAGCTATTGGGTGATAATTTTGTGTTCGTATATGTTGTAAGGCACCCTATGGATGCCTTATCATCGCTTTGTGAGATTGGTTTTCAAAAAGCAGTTCCCGCCAACTTTCATTTGAAAGTGGATTTATTGAAGAAATATTATGAGGCAGCGCAAGCCTTTGAAGCATGTCATAAGGAACGTTTTTTTTGTCTGCGATATGAAGATTTGGTAGATAAGTCCGAGCTTAGTTTATCCCGTTTGTTTTTATGGCTGGGTGAAAATTACGAGCCTGAAGTGCTAAAACGCTTTTGGTGGGATGAACGAATTTCCGGCATTGAAGATCCAAAAGTTAAACAGACAAGAGGCATACATTCAGACAGTATAGATAGATGGAAGCACGATTTGAATAATCAGCAAATTGATATTGTAATGAATACATTAAGTGCTGAAATGGAATATTTTGGTTATGTTGTCGAATCAACTTGAGAGTTTAAACATATTGGAGTGCTTGTTATCCTGACGTTCATACACGCTTGGACAGGCTCGACTTTAAGGCGTTACATATAATGTTCGGGGTATATCGGGCATTTTTGGCTCTGATGGTTGTCGCCTTGCATCTTGGCGGGCTACCCGTTGTTGGTGCATATGCAGTATTTGGTTTTTATGTGCTAAGCGGCTACCTGATGACCCTGATTATGCAAGATCGATACGGTTATACAGCATCAGGACGATCTGCTTATGCTGTGAATAGATTTCTGCTAGTTGTTGTACAAATATATGGTAGCTTGATAGAGTTTTGCTAGATAATGAAACGCGCAAAGGATTTGCAGATGTCACCAGATAGTCTCATTCAAGTTCGCGACATTAGCAAATGCTATCCAGTATTTGCTAAACCAAAGGATCGGCTCAAACAGGTTATTTTCCCTCGCTTGATGCGCATTTGGAAGTCTCTCTTCTCCTCACCTGAATTTTCGATACCGAAATATTTTAATGAGTTCAATGCGCTGCAGAATATCTCTCTTGAAGTAAAAAAGGGGGAAATGGTAGGGGTTATTGGTCGAAATGGGTCTGGTAAGTCAACACTGTTACAGATTATATGCGGCACACTGGCAGCAACTTCTGGAGATGTTGAGGTTAAAGGTCGTGTTGTAGCATTATTAGAACTGGGAGCAGGATTTAATTCTGAATTTACCGGACGAGAAAACGTATTCATGAATGCTGCAATATTGGGCATGAGTGAGCAAGAAATTTTGCAACGTTTGGATGAGATCATTGCATTTGCCGACATTGGTGACCATTTCGACCAGCCAGTAAAAACGTATTCCAGTGGAATGTTTATGCGGTTGGCTTTTTCAGTTGCGGTCTGTGTTGAACCGGATATTGTTGTAGTCGATGAAGCTCTTTCGGTTGGTGATTTTGGTTTTTCAATGAAATGTATGCAACGGATCGAGGAAATGCTCGCTAATGATGTGACGTTTCTACTTGTAACGCATGACATGGCTCTGATTAGAAATATGTGTTCCCGAGCCATATATCTGAAGTCGGGTAAAAATATTTTTGATGGAGAAGTCGATACTGCAGTCGAGATGTATCTTATGGATGTTCGCAATGATCAGGCTTCATTGTTAAATCAGAATGTGACCTATAAACCGGCTTTAAACGAGGATTCTATCGCTTTTGGTACGGATGAAGGTCGAGTGATCAGTATTACAGCCTCGTCAGAGGGAGAGGATCGCACATGGTTTTATCATGGCACACAGGTATGTTTGGATGTGAAGGCCTGGTTCGGTAAAAATTTAAAGAAGCCTGTTATTGTTCTTACGGTACATGATATTCGTGGCTATACAATTTTTGGCATAGATAGCAGACTTATGGCCGAAGAGTTGCAGCGAAGCCCTGATGGCAATATTCATTGTAGATTTTCATTTGATGCTAATATGTTGCCAGGGACATATTCAATTAACATTAGAATCATAGACTTTCCGATAGGAGCCGGGAATATATTGGTTGAGAGACAGGTTAATGCCATGACTCTTCAGGTTATGGATCAGGGTACTTCATTTGAAAGCCATTATGGCGTAGTTGATCTGTTTGGAAGTTGTAAACAGGTACTATGATTGTTGTTCAGGGGTCTTGAGCTATAATAAAAGGAAGGGACTTGCTTCGCGGATTTGCTGTGTCTTTGTTCAAATGGAACGGTATCTACCGCAGGAAGGGGTGTGAGTTGTTGTGTTATTAGAGGTTTGTTGCGTGCTTATCCGGTTAGCGCCCAAAGCCACTAGGGGTAGTATTAGATGATTGTGGGAGTTCTTCAAAGAGATGACCTTCATTTCCCCATTCTCTTCCTGAGTTCAGTGGTTATTTCCAGATGA
>Ga0256829_1002176_pt1 | contig 14927 bp, 6 predicted proteins | sample 131447metaG_FD_185979 | JGI IMG/M metagenome (GOLD analysis project Ga0256829, IMG submission 185979) | Hydrothermal vent microbial communities from Lau Basin, Pacific Ocean - 131-447 | ecosystem: Environmental > Aquatic > Marine > Hydrothermal vents | place: Pacific Ocean: Lau Basin | collected...
AACATCAGCGATACGAGGTTCTTGATAGCATTAAGCTTTCTGGCCATCACCCCTTCAAGACCAAAGCCCTGCTTGGAGAAACGAAAACCCTCTTCAACAGCCCAGCGATCCATATACGCGTGTATCAGCGCCATCCCCTGCCTGCGCCCGTACGCACGCCGGGTAGAGACCAGAACCATTGGTTCTTTTTTGCCATGCCGAACCACAATCATAGTCAGCGGCGTATCGGGATGTGACGGCAATCGAACGGTGGTAATACCAAACTTAACCTGTTTATCGCCATGGGGTCGTAGTTTGCATTGATGCTTACAAGGTAAGTTTTTGGCAATGGTCTGCGCACCTATAGCGCTATTACGCCATAGCCAATGCCGTTGTTTGGTGACCCGAACCAGCATCTGATACTCATGCTTCAACCAGTGCTTCCACAGACAACTTCTGTCACCACCACGGTCAATCACCCACAGTGGATGCTCACCCACTTGCTGGCGAACGCGGCTCATAGCTGAAATGATTTCATTGTTTTCACTGTCATACCCATTCTCTTCGTGTGAAAACAATCTCAGAAGCAACGGAACAGTTTTTCCTCTGCGGCCATCACGAGCGACAATGCTAACCAAGGGATATCCTGAAATTATATCGCCCGTAGAACCATCGCGAACCTTGCCAATCGACTCGCACGACTCGGAATACCTGCGATCAAGATCGCCCGGATCAATGGCCAGCACCATATCTTCATTCAAGTGTTCGCTCATGCGGGAGAGCACCGTATCTTCGACCTTTGTCCACAATTTGTGTTTGACCAGCATTCGGCTCAATCGTTTGCTGGTATGGTGCAAATCCGTTTCCTCTTTCAATGCGCGTGCGATCTCTGACATCTTCAACGAACCGCTACTCAGAATGCCGTGACTGACCTCGCAGACCAGTTTGTAGACAGGTTTACTCACTAAATCGCGAAACGGCTTCAAATAGCTCAATAATGAAACTTTCCATTTTAGTCGTAAGCGGGCATCTTTGCTCATCGGGGTTCTCCTTTGTTTTTATGCTGTTGCGGAACAACAATATTAACAGAGCGAGAGCCCCGATCCAATCCCCTTTGTCGTAAATTATCCTGTTATTTTAAACTGTTGAGCCTCCTCATCTGAAAAAATGGGGAGACTTCTGTAAGTGGCCGGTTGCTAAAATCTTGCACCACGAAGAACACGAAGCGCACGAATGAAGTTCAGAATAGTTGTTGTAAAGATTTCTGTGATTCATTTTGCCGCCAATCTTCTAAAGGTTCTACTTCGCGCTCTTCGTGGTGAAAAGCTTTTTTTACCCGGCTTCGGCAACGATGGATTCAAGGCGGGAGAGGGCCAGCAGCAGGCGCAGGCGGCGCGACTCCTGCGTGGCGGAGTGATCTTGCAGTTGCTGGCGGTAGGTTTCCAGCGCCGGCCAGAAAGGGTGCTGCTGCCACAATCGTTCGGCCGCGCGTTCAAATGAGCGGCCGGCACTGTGCAGCAGGCCGGCAATGGCGCGGTTTTGCAGCAGCGTCAGCCGATGCAGCCACTCCCGGCGCAGCATGTGAGCGTCGTCATCGGCCCATTCTGGCGAGCGTAACGGCTGCTCCATCTCATCAATAGGCAACACAGTCAGGCAGACGAGGCTGGCATTCAGGCAGCGGCCCAAATTCATCTTCATGGACGCGGCCAGGTGAACCGCGCAGGCGGATTGCGCCAGTTGCGGCATCAGCATCAGATGGCGGAGCTGCGTATCGCCCAAACCACAGCCGGCAAGCTCAGCGTCCGGCGACCATGCGGCCTGTTGGCGAAATTTTCTCAGCCCGCGTTGATAGCGGCAGATCCAGGCCATATCGAGCTCTTCCACCGGGCAGAGGCGCAGCAGGCTTTCAGCGAACAGCATCTGATGCTCCTGCAGTTCATGCAGCAGTCGCGTGGCCAGCGCCACATCGCCGACATCGCTCCAGATGGCCTCGCGGAGCGGCGCCGCATCCAGCAGCGCTTCGGCGATCAACAGCGCTTCAACAATTTGACCGGTGGAGGCGTCCAGCAGTGTTTCCAGGTGGTGGACGGCGCACAGTCCCAGATGGTTGACCACATGATTGACCACCCGGGTATGAATAATTTCACTGGCCAGCGGGTGGTCGGCGAAATGGGCGCCGAAGCGCCGGTGCAGCGCAGCCGGGAAATAATCCCGCAACATGGCCGGGGCGAAGGCGCTGATGCGGTGAAAAGCGGTTTCGGAGAGGTGCGCGTGAATACGATTCTTCTCCTGGCCGAGCAGCACCGACAGCTGCGGCCGCAGCTTGAGCAGTTCATTGTTTTCAATCGCCGGGGCGACAGCGCTATCGAGCCAGCCCTGATTTGCTAAACCATCGCGCAGGCGATACAGCCGCGGCGGATGCGCCTCTGCATCCACGGCCGCCAGTGTCAGGGCGCGTGATTGCAACAGGTTGTCGCGCAAACACTGTTCGGTGACAGCCTCGGTGAGCTGTTCCAGTTGCCGGTTGCGGCGGCGCCCGGTGAGCGCGATGGCTGGCACAGCAAACAGAATCTTCAGATTGACCTCATGATCGGACATATCCACGCCGGCGGAATTATCCATCGCGTCGGTGTTGATCAGGCCGCCGCCGGCGGCATATTCGATGCGCGCCAGTTGGGTGAAGCCGAGGTTGCCGCCTTCGCACACCACCCGGCAGCGCAGCGCTTCGGCATCAACACGCACGGCGTTGTTGGCCGGATCGCGCACATCGGCATGGCTTTCAGCAGCCGCCTTGACATAGGTGCCGATGCCGCCGTTGTAGAGCAGATCGACCGGAGCGGAGAGAATCGCACGAATCAGCGCCTCGCCGGAGAGCGCCTTGTCGCTGACGCCGAGCACCCTGCGCACGGCAGCGCTCAGGGTGATCTGCTTGGCGCTGCGCTCGAATACGCCGCCGCCCTTGCTGATGAACTCTTTGCGATAGCCATCCCAGCCGCGCACGGCGGCGAACAACCGTCGTCGTTCGGCAAAGGCGCTGGCGGCGTCGGGCGTTGGATCGAGAAAGATGTGGCGGTGATTAAAAGCGGCGACCAGCTTGAGGTTCGGGTTGAGCAACATGCCGTTACCGAATACATCGCCGCCCATATCGCCAATGCCGACACAGCAGATCGGATCGCGATATGCATCCAGCCCCAGCCGCGCGAACAGATGGGCGGCGCAGACCCAGGCGCCGCGCGCCGTAATGCCGACCACCTTGTGATCGTAACCGTGGCAGCCGCCGCTGGCGAAAGCGTCGCCGAGCCAGAAGCCGGCCGCCTCCGATTCGGCATTGGCGTCATCGGAGAAACGCGCCGTGCCTTTGTCGGCGGCGACGACAAAATAGGGATCATTCGCATCCTGCGCCGCCACCACCATGCCTTCGGGCGGAACGATTTTACCATCCGCCATGTTATCGGTCAGCGCCAGCAGGGTGCGGATAAAATTGCGATATTGCTGCAGCACGAAATCGGCCCCTTCACCGCCGCGCACGACAAATCCGCCCTTGGAGCCGGTCGGCACAATCTGACCGTTCTTGATGGTCTGGGTGCTCATCAGTTCGAGCACTTCGGTGCGAAAATCGGATGGCCGGTCGGAAAAGCGCAGGCCGCCGCGCGCGATAGGGCCAGCCCGCAGATGCACCCCCTCCACATGCACGCCGTGCACAAAAATTTCCCGGTACGGCTTCGGGTGCGGCGCAAAGCTCAGCGCCTCGGGATTGATCTTGATTCCCAGCGGCGCGCCGGTTTCACGAATAAAGGCGTTGGTGCGCAGCGACGCCTCGGCCAGTTCGGCCAGCGCCCGGAACCAGCGATCATCGGTCAGTGAAGCCACCTGCTGCATGGCCTGATGAAAGGCGTCGCGCGATTCCGCCAGATAGGCGTCGGGCATGGCCGGCAGGTGGTGGGCGGCGAAGAGCCGGTGCAGGCATGCCGACACCCGGGCATGGCGCAGCATCATATCGGTGAGCGGCAATCTGGCCGCGTCGGCCATCAGCTGCACCAGATGGTTGCGCAGGGTGATCAGAATGGCTACGGCGTCGATATCCAGCCCGGCCCGGATCACCAGGGCGTTGATCGGATCGTGATCGGCTTCACCGTTGAGCACCAGCGCCAGAGCGCGACGCAGGTGGGCGATATCATCCTGATCCAGATGGCGTGGACTGCGGCAGGTGAGCGAAGAGATGTGAATGCAGCCGCAGGCCTCATCCGGCGCATCGGCGCAATCGGGATCCTTGCCGAAGGCGACCACGGCCTCCTCGACCGGATCGAGATCAAAGGCTCGAATCAGATCGACCAGTTCGCCCAGCGACGGTTGCTGCAGCGAGTAGATGCGCAATTCAATATCGTTATCGTGGCGGCTGTTGCGGTGGTGATTGACCGGCGTGATACGCACGCAGCTGCGTGCATTGGCCAGCACGCGCCGGCGCATGAGGATATCGCGGGTGAACTGGGCGGGCGGAAAGAGCTCCTGATAGAGCGGTGAAATGGTCTCCAGTTCCTGCAGGGTGGCGGGAATATCAAAAATATCGGCATGCCGCAGCACTTCGGCCTTGGCGATATCCTTCCAGAAGATGATGCAGCGGCGCACCAGATCGTGCAGTTTTTTGGCGCTCAGCGGCGGCCTGTCGCGCTCGATGCCGATCAAAATAATGCGGTGCGGGCCGATGCCGAACGATTCATGGCCGTGGCTGTTGAGGCCGGCCTCTGCCAGCGCATCCATCATGCGTTGCAACACCGTCGGGCCGTAGCGTTTGCTGGTGATGGCGACCATCAACGTGTCCAGATTGCCATGTATCGATGGCAGCAGCGTGGCCACCAGTTGCATCGGGTCGGCCAGATCGATAATCGCCTTGAGCGGCTCCAGCCAGTCGTCGGGCCGGGTGGCCAGCAGAATGCGCTTGGGCATGCGATCGAACAGGGTGCGGATTTCGCGCCGGTAGAAGGCGGAGTGTTGCAGCAGCGGATCAGAAGCCAGTTGGCGCCAGCCCGACGCCATCACCGGCAGATAGCTGGCATTGGCGAAGCGGGCGCTGCGCGAGCAGTGGCCGATCACCAGAGCGCATTCGAGCTGGCCGCCCGGGCCGCTCCAGCAGATCTGCAGCACTTCGATGCTGGCGGCGCTGTAGAGATAGTGCTGCGCCGCCGCCAGATTGAGCCATGTGACGCCCGGCTCTGTTGGCGGCTCGCAGGCGGCAATCTCATCCAGCAAGCCGGGAACGACGCGCCTGAGCACGCGCCTGTTGCGCATCAACCCCATGCGCTTGTTGCCATGTGTGATTCCGAACAGCAGGTAGTGGTTGTCGTTCATCCAGTCGAGCAGGGCGGCGGCATCCGGTTTTTCCGGCATCAGGCGCGCTGTGCAGCCGGCGATGGTTTTGCGCATCGCCTGAAAATCGCTGACCGAAAGATCGACCGATTGCAGGATGGCCTGAATATCGAGCCGGATCGGCCGGGCGTCCGGAATCAGCGTGGCCGAAATATGCAGGGCGATAAACATAAAATTATCTTCGTCGTGAATATCGGGGCGCTGCAGTTCCAGATCGCAGCCGTCCGGCCCGCAGGCCATTTTCGCGACCATGGTCTGCTGGCCGATGGGCTGAATGCCCTGACGCAGCAGATAGCCCTTGATGGCATCGAGATAAAAGGCCTGGTCGGGGCAGCGGATGGTAAAGATATGGCGGTGCAGATTGCCGTGACTGAGGGTGCGGCTGTGCATCTCCACCCGGCCGGTTTTGCCTCTGGGCAGCAGGGTGAGAAAATCCTGCACCAGCGCCGCCATCAGGCGCGGCTGCACCCGATCCATGCGGTGTTGCCGGCGCGCCTGGTCGAGCAGGTCAATCAGTTGAAGACGCAGATGTCGCATGGCTCGAGTGTAGCTCCGACAGATGGCTTCTGTCGAATAAAAATCAAAAGATTATCACCACAGAGGACACAGAGAGTATAGAGGAAAGGCAGAGAAAACAACTATTAGCAGCATTGGTGATCACCGCCATTACAAGTCAGATTACACTGGAAGTACGGCTTCAGCCGTGCCGGAGATGCGCGACTGAAGTCGCACATCCATAGTATGCTGAACAACTCCGAGAAAACCAAAACATAAAGATTTTGATCTCCTCTGTGCTCTCTGTGTCCTCTGTGGTGCAAGACTGCTGGTATTACCCAAGAGAGCGATGTTATGCAGGAGCGTTTCCTGCATTGAGCCGATCGGAGCTGTCGAGGGCGGCGCCCAGCACGCTGTTTAGCTGGTGGATATCCCACGGCTTGCGCAATACGGCGTAGTGACAGTCCTGTTGCGAAATCATGGCGCCCTGTTTGTCGTAGCCGGTCATCAGGGCGACCGGAAAATTCTGATGAGCTTGCGACATGTGTTCGGCCGCCTGCAGCCCCGACGCCTTCGGCATGACCATATCGACAATGGCCATATCAAGCTGGTCGGCATGTTTATCGAATGCGGCCATGGCCAGTTCGCCATCGGCGGCGGTGACAACGCGGTAATTGGCGCTCTCCAGTATGCTGCTCAAGGCGTCCAGCACATGGAGATCATCATCGGCCAGCAGAATCAGCTCGCCGCGACCGGGGCGCAGCGATGCATCTTTTTCCACTGCAGCAACCTGTTTATCCACCGACAGCGGCAGATAGATCGACATGCAGGTTCCCGCCCCCGGCGCGCTCTCCACTTCAATAACGCCGCCCAGCGCCTCGATATAGTTTTTCACCATGGCCAGCCCGAGGCCGGTGCCGACGCCGCTCGGCTTGGTGGTGAAGAAAGGCTCGAATATCTGCTCGCGCGTGGCCTGATCCATGCCGATACCGTTGTCGCGCACCGAAACAGCGGCCCATGAATGAGGTTCATCAGCAGCGCTGCGATCATCCGATGGCGGCAATCCTGTATCGGGCGTCGCCGCGGAAGGAGCGATCCGCCCGGCCCGCACCTCGATTTTGCCGCTGCCGTCATCTTTCTCGCGCAAGGCGTGGGTGGCATTGACAATCAGGTTGAGCAGCGACTGCTGCAACTGCACCGGGTCGCAGCTGACAACCAGCGGCCCGCTTTCGGCCCTGCAGTCGAAAGCGATATTCTCCGGCACCGAAACCTGTGCGAACTTGCCCAGCTCTTTGATAAACGGAACCAGATCGATCTCTTTGACATCGTGCATATCCTTACGCGAAAAGCTGAGCAACTGGCGCACCATGCCTGCCGCGCCGTAGCCCTGCTCTTCGATGCTGGCGATGCGTTCCGCCAGTTGCGGCTTATCCTGCAGCCGCTTTCTGACCAGATAGAGGTTGCCCAGCATGCCGGCCAGCAAATTGTTGAAATCATGCGCAATACCGCCGACCAGCATGCCGACCGCCTCCATCTTCTGCGACTGCCTGAGCTGCGCTTCCATGGCCGCCATGTCGGTAATGTCGCGATGTACGGCCACAAACGAGAGCGGCGCCTGTTCGTCATGCATCGGCGTGATGCTGGTCAGGGCTTCATAGCCGGTTTGATCGGCCCGGTAGCGTTTATGCCGCCCGCTCCAGGGCTGCGCCTGCTGCAGGCAGGCCATCAGGCTGCTGTAGGCGTCGGAATCCTGATCCCAGAACGGCAGCACAGAGCGGCCGATGATCTCAGCAGGGCTGAGCCGTACATTGTTGCAAAAGGCGCGGTTGGCATATTCGATTGCACCGCTGGCGTCGAACACGCAGACCGCCTCGTTCGACTGCTGCATGGCGCTGGCCCAGCGCCGGTTTTCCTTTTCGAGCGCTTTGGCGTCGCTGACATCGTTGATCAGACCGACCCAGTACTGCACCTTGCCGGCTCGATCAAAAATTGGATTCAGAAAGAGATCGTTCCAGAAGGCGCTGCCATCCTTGCGACGATTGCACTGCAGCACGCGCACGCTCTTTTCCTCTGTGATTGCTTCTCTGGCCTGTTGTAGCGCCGCTTTATCGACATCATCGCCCTGCAGGAAACGCGGATTTTGACCGATCGCTTCATTGGCGCTGTAGCCGGTGATACGGGTAAAGGCCGGATTGACGTAAATGATCGGATGATTTTCCCGGTGCGGGTCGGTCAGTACCACGCCGACATCGAGGTTGTTGACCAGCGTGTTGAATAGCGCATTTTGCTGACCTGCCTGTTTCAGCGGCCTGACCACCCACAGATAGATCACAATAGAAGAGATCAGCCCGAGCATCAACGCATCGGCGATGCCGGCCCATGTCGAATCGGCATTGACGCCCAGAAGCTGGTAGCATCCCATAATCACTGCTTCCGCGCCAACAATCAGTAGCAGTAATTTCACGCCGATGCTGAGCGATGATTGCCGGATGGGTTTGTCCACGGTATGCATAGGGGAATTATCGCATGCGGACCAGTTTTCTATATAGGAAAAATCCTTGAGATGATTATGGGAATAACAGGAAGTGGCCGAACTACAGTTTGGCGACGCCCCAGACAATGGCAGTGCGCACCAGTTGGGCGCTGTTTTTCAGGCTCAGTTTCTTCATGATGCTGGTCTGATGCGCACCGGCGGTTTTGGGGCTCAGGTGCAGCAGTTCGGCAATTTCAACTACCGTGCGCCCTTCGGCCAGCATGCTGAACACTTCAAATTCGCGCGCCGTCAGCGCCAGCGAGGGGTGTTGCTCATTGATCGTGCAATCATGCAGTTTGTCGCGAATATTCTGCTCAACGTAGGGCGCACCTGCAGCCACTGCCTCTACGGCCGCTTTCAATTCGTTGTGCGGGGCTGCCTTGGAGATGTAGCCTTTGGCGCCGTTGTCCAGCGCCCGAACCACAATGGCCGGATCATCATACATGCTGAGAACGAGCACTCTGGCATCGGCATCGCGACTGGTGATGCGCCGCAGGGTGGCCAGCCCGCTTTCGCCGGGCAGCATCAGATCCAGAATCAGAACATCCGGTTGCAGTTGAAAATAGGCCCGGAATCCCGCTTCGCCGCTTTCGGCCTCGCCGATTACAGCGAATGAATCGTCCGACTCCAGCAGTTGTCGGATGCCCTGGCGCACCATGGCGTGGTCGTCCACCAGTACAATCGAGATCATCTGTTGTCGCACCCATATATCATCATTCGCAGTATAATCATGAGGCGTGAAGCTAGGGTGAAGTCGGCTGTTTTTCTTTAGGAATATTCCTTGTCTTGCGTGCATGAGCCAGGCAGCGGTACTGAGATGGTGATCGTCGTGCCGTTTCCGGGGGTTGAATCAATCTCCAGTGAGCCATTCATGGCCTGGGCGCGTTGAGACATGCCGACCAGCCCAAGGCCGCTGTGATGCGCATGCGCATCAAAACCGCGGCCGTTGTCATGGATTGTTACAATCAGATGATTCGGGTGAAAATGAAACGATATCGAAGCTTCCGTCGCTGCTGCATGACGTATTATATTGGTCAGCGATTCCTGGGCTATGCGGTACAGGTTCAGGGCAATCTGCTCTGGCAAATCGGTGACGGCCCCATGGCTGGAAATGCTGCATGTGGTCCGGCTAAGGTGTTGCCACTCATGACACATTTCTTTAATCGCTCCGATCAGCCCCAGTTCATGCAGATGGCCGGGATTTAAGCGCTTGAGAATCTTTCGCGTTGAACTCATCAGTTCGCCGGTTGCTTGCTCGATTGCACCCACCTGACGGATGGCGGCATCATTGTCGCCGGCGCGCAACGCTTTTTCAGCCATCTCCGCCCGCATACGCACAACCGATGCCATCTGGCCGAATTCATCGTGCAGCGCAAGCGCCAACTGGCTCTGCTCCCTGTCCCGCTCATGCAGCAGTTTTTTTGATAAGGATTGCATCTGCGTCAGCAGGCGGCGGCGCTCATCCTCCACATGCCTCTTCTCCACTTGCGATTTGACCGCCGCCGTAATTGGCAGGGTTGCCAGCAGCCAGATCAGCAGTGCGCCGAGCATCGTTCGGCGCCGGACCGGATCGAGCCGCTGCTGCAGCGCCTCGGCCGGAAACTGCGACACGACCTTCCAGTAACCGGCATGGCTTTGCAGCGCTGTCTGCAACTGCGGCGGTTCGGAAAGCCGGGCGAACGGGCGTACAGTGGTGAAGCTGACCAGGCTTCCGCGGTAAGCAAACTGGTCCGTTTCAGCATATTGAATGCGGTTCCACATTTCCGGCGCGGTTTTAGCCATGGTCAGGTCAGCGCGATCTGCAAACATGAATCCCCATCGCTTTGCCGGGTCGGGGTGTGAAAGCCAGTAGCCATCCGCATTGAGCAGCATGGCGATGCCGGCGGTCGGCAACGTCGCATTGCGGTAGCGGTTGAGCATATCCGCCGCTTTGTGGTTGATCACCACGATGCCGGCCGGTTTACCTTGCACGCCCGGCACCATCATTCCGAAACGAATCACCGGCTTGAAGGGGCGCTCCACCCGGCCATGTTCCATATTCAGATCCAGCCGCGAGATATATACGGCATTTTCGGGCAGCGCCATGGTGGCGCGAAAATAGGCCTTATCGCCCTTGAACTGCAGTTGGCGCGTTGCCACGACCATTGGCCCGTTCGGGCCGCTTTCCACCCGCACCCGCTCCATGCCGGATGCATCGATAAAGCGAATCTGATCAAACAGATCATTGTGATACATCATGGAGAGCAGATCCTGCTCGAAATTGACGGTGGTTGCCTCCGGATCGCTCACTTCTGTCAGACCGTGCTCCTCCACCTGTTCACGTAAAAACGACAGAAAATAGATCATGAAACGCAGGTCAGTGGATAACAGTGACGCCTGAATCTGCACATGATGCGCTTCTTCCACCGCAATGCGGTCGCGCACATCGGCGATGCGAAGCTGCAGGTATTGATAGGCCAGTCCGGCGATCAGCAGCGCGGCCAGCATCACGGAGAGCAGCATTCGAAGGCGCGCAGAAGCGGGCGGAAACCTGCGCTTTTCAGCCATTCTGATCCGGCTTAACGCACGTTGTTTGTTTCATGTTAAAGCAGATGGAATGTCTGGATGTCGCCATTCAGTATGCATAGGAGGTGCGACTTCAGCCGTGCGCATTTGCAATGTTTGCGCGACTGAAGTCGCGCCTCCGGGAGCATTGTCGTTGCGCCACGCAATGAACTGAACAGTGGCGTCCGATTCATATCAGCGAATACGGGTGATCAGCGCCACCGCCTCGGCTGCAATGCCCTCTTTTCTGCCGGTGAAGCCGAGCCGTTCGGTGGTGGTCGCCTTGATGTTGATCTCATCCTCCGAGATAAACATCAGTTTGGATAGAATTTTTTTCATCTCCGGTACGTAGGGGGCGATTTTGGGTTCCTGCGCGATAATGGTGCAATCGACATTGCCGACCGCCCAGCCCATGCGCTTCAGACGCCCGACGCTTAACGACACAAACAGGGAGCTATCGGCATTTTCGTAGTTTGGATCGTGATCGGGAAAGTGGAAGCCGATATCGTTCAAGCCGGCTGCGCCCAGCAACGCATCGCAGATGGCGTGGCTCAATACATCTGCATCGGAGTGGCCGCCCAGCCCCAGTTCATAGGGGATTTCGACGCCGCCCAGCACCAGTCGCCGGTTTTCCGCAAAGGGATGAACATCGAATCCCTGGCCTACGCGAATATTTAATTTCATGAGCAATCTCCCTTTGCATCAATTCTAAACCGGTTGAAAAACCACATCAGCGTAGTCTTTCAGAGTATCCGAACCCGGTTGAATTGAATATACTCCAACCGGGCTAAATTTTCAATTCATTCGTTGCGCTGATCCAGTACGGATTGCAGCCACTGCAGGTCTGCCGTGGTGGTGATTTTGCGGTTATCGGGATCGCCACGGCTGACATGCACGGCAAACCCGGCCGCTTCCAGCAGCGAGGCGTCATCGGTGTGCAGGTGCAGACGTTCCGATTCGAGGGCAAGGGCCTGTTCGAACCAGTCGCGACGCGCCACCTGCGGTGTCTGCACTGCCCTGAGAGTGTGTCTGGCCGGTGTTTCCAGGACTTTTCCATCGGCGTCGATGCGCTTGATGGTGTCGTGCACGGCCAATCCGGGCACGGCGGCGCCGAAGCGTTCGGCGACATTCAATACATCGGTCAGCAGGGCTTGCGATGGCAGCGGTCGGGCGGCGTCGTGCACCGCCACCATTTCGATATCCTGCGGCAACGCCGCCAGGCCGCGCTGCATGGAAATCGACCGCTCGGCCCCGCCGGTGACCGGCGGCAGTAGCGTAAAAGGGAACTGGCGGCCAGCCAGCAGCGGCGCAAACAGGCGATCGCCGGCCGCAATCACCGGCTGCACCACGCTGATGCGCGGCTCAGTCGCCAGGTGCGCCAGCGTATGCAGAATAATCGCCTGACCGGCGGCTTCGACGTACTGTTTCGGGATGTCGCCGCCGAAACGGCTGCCGGAGCCTGCGGCCAATATTAAGACGCCAGTTTTCATGCCCGGGATTGTGTCGCATTGCGCCCGGCGGTCAATGTTCGGAATATACAGGGTGCAATCGATTTCGGTCACGCAGGAAGTGCGGCTTTAGCAGTGCGTGACCATGCCGTTTGCGTGACTGAAAGCGCACCTCCGGGGTTTTTCTGTCATGTGTGGCGTTGAGTTGAACAGACGAGATCATGGGTTGGCTCCGGGGGGCTGAACAACCACGGTTGCCGGAGCAGCGCCCAGCCGTAGCATGGGCGGCCAAATCTGCAAATATGAGGAACCCCATGAGTCAGCAAGCCATAAGTCAGCAAGAACTGGCGAAAACCTATGACCCGCAGTCGGTTGAACCTGCCATCAACGATCAATGGCTCAATTCCGACGCCTTCAAGCCTGCGCCGGGTGATGAAAGCTACAGCATTGTCATTCCGCCGCCGAATGTGACCGGCAGCTTGCATATGGGCCACGCCTTCACCTTTACCATTCAGGATTCGCTGATTCGCTGGCAACGCATGCAGGGGAAATCTACGTTATGGCAACCGGGCACCGATCATGCCGGCATCGCCACCCAGATGGTGGTGGAGCGGTTGCTGGATCAGGAGGGGGTTCATCGCAGGGATCTGGGGCGCGAGCGTTTTCTCGATCGGGTGTGGGAGTGGAAAGAGCACTCCGGCGGCACCATTGTCAACCAGCTCAAAAAACTCGGCGCATCGTGCGACTGGTCGCGTGAGCGCTTCACGCTCGATGAGGGGCTGTCGCGCTCGGTCAAAGAGGTGTTTGTGCGCCTGTATGAAGAGGGGCTGATCTATCGCGGCAAGCGGCTGGTGAACTGGGATCCGGTGCTGGAGACGGCCGTTTCCGACCTGGAGGTGGTGCATGAGGAGGAGTCCGGCCATTTCTGGCACATGTGCTACCCCTATGCCGATGATCCCTCCAAACATGTGATTGTCGCCACCACGCGGCCGGAAACCATGTTCGGCGACGCCGCCGTGGCCGTACACCCCGATGATGCACGCTACGCCGATCTGGTCGGGCAGGAGCTGATGCTGCCGCTGACCGGGCGCACCATTCCGGTGATTGCCGATCACTATGTCGATCCGGAATTCGGCACCGGCTGCGTCAAAATTACGCCGGCGCATGATTTCAACGATTATGAGGTTGGTAAACGCCATGATCTGCCGCTAGTCAATATTCTGACACCGCAGGCGCATCTGGTTGACGATGATGTCGTACCGGAAAAATACCGCGGCATGGAGCGTTATGAGGCGCGCGAGCATGTGGTGTCCGATCTGGACGCCGAAGGCTTGTTGCACAAAATCGAGGAGCACAGCCACCAGATCGGGCGCGGCGATCGTTCGCATGCGGTGCTGGAGCCCTATCTGACCGACCAGTGGTATGTCGATATCAAGCCGCTGGCGGAGCCTGCGATCAAGGCGGTGGAAGATGGCGATATCCGCTTTGTGCCGCAATTCTGGGAAAAGACCTATTTCGAGTGGATGCGCAACATTCAGGACTGGTGCATCTCCCGCCAGCTCTGGTGGGGGCACCGCATTCCGGCCTGGTATTGCGATGATTGCGATCATATCACGGTAAGCCGCGAAACGCCGGACTGTTGCGAAGGCTGCGGATCGAACCACATCCATCAGGATGAAGATGTGCTGGACACATGGTTCTCCTCCGGCCTGTGGCCGTTTTCCACCCTTGGCTGGCCGGATGCAACGCCGGAAATGGAGCAGTTTTACCCCACCAATGTGCTGGTGACCGGCTTCGATATTATCTTCTTCTGGGTCGCCCGCATGATCATGATGGGGTTGAAGTTCACGGGGAAAGTGCCGTTTAAAGATGTCTATATTCACGCCCTGATTCGCGATGCGGAAGGGCAGAAGATGTCCAAATCCAAGGGTAATGTGATTGATCCGCTACAGATGAGCGACAAATACGGCGCCGATGCGCTGCGTTTCACCCTGGCGCACATGGCTACGCCCGGCCGCGATGTGAAGCTGGATGAAACACGCATCGCATCGAATCGCAATTTCATGAACAAAATCTGGAATGCGGCGCGTTTCGTCTTTATGAATCGCGGCGATGCGGTTCCGGATGCATCTGTGCGCCCCGAACTGGATGTGAACCGCTGGATTCTGGCCGAACTGGATGCGGTGACTGCGGAAGTGGACAAGGCGTTGACGGAGTACCGCTTTAATGAGGCGGCGGCGGCGCTATACGCCTTTATCTGGGGCGCCTATTGCGACTGGTATGTGGAAGCGGCCAAGGTGGCGCTGTATGGCGACGATGAAGCGGCCAAAGCGGAAACGCAAACGGTGATGCTGACGGCGCTGGAGGGGTGGCTGAAACTGCTGCACCCGATCTGCCCGTATATCACCGAAACGCTCTGGCAGAGCCTGCACGGCGCCGATGCCCGGCTGATTACAGCCGACTGGCACAAGACGCGCGACGATCACGATGCCGACGCCTTGCGCCGCATACGCAAGGTAATTGAGGTGGTGTCGGCCATTCGCTCGGTTCGCGGTGAAATGAAT
>Ga0256829_1002177_pt1 | contig 14926 bp, 17 predicted proteins | sample 131447metaG_FD_185979 | JGI IMG/M metagenome (GOLD analysis project Ga0256829, IMG submission 185979) | Hydrothermal vent microbial communities from Lau Basin, Pacific Ocean - 131-447 | ecosystem: Environmental > Aquatic > Marine > Hydrothermal vents | place: Pacific Ocean: Lau Basin | collected...
CTTTGTTGGTAAAGATATCCTACGTTTTCATGCTATCTACTGGCCTGCATTTTTAATGAGTCTTGACTTACCTCTTCCAAAAACTATTGGCGCTCATGGTTGGTGGACTCGTGATGGTGAGAAGATGTCTAAGTCAAAAGGTAATGTAGTATCACCTAAAGAGGTTTCAGATGCTTATGGCGTTGAGAACCTTCGTTATTTTATGCTTCGTGAAGTGCCATTTGGTCAAGATGGAGACTTCTCTCAACGTGCATTTATAGACCGCATTAACTCTGAACTCTCAAATGACTTGGGTAACCTTTTGAACCGTATCATCGGTATGAGTGGTAAATATTCTGCTTACGAGATAGATAGTGTTGATGTTGCAAAGTACCACACAAAAGAGCTTGAGGCTATGAACAAAGTTCTTGACTCTCTTGATGGTGATATGAGTGAAATGCAGACGCATAGATATCTTGAAGAGTTATGGAGACTCTTCTCTATCGGTAACACTGCCATTACAGAGCATGAACCATGGGTAAAGATTAAGAATGAGCAAAAAGATGAAGCCTTAGCTACAGTTGCCCTTGTTGCAAATATTTTAGCAAAAGCAGCTATTATGCTCTCTCCTGTTATGCCAAAAACTACTGCAACTATCGCTGATGCTTTAAACTTTGAGATAAATAATACAAGTTATAATGAACTTGTAATAGATGAAAAACTTCTAAAATTATTTAATATCAAAAAAGTACCACCTCTCTTTCCTCGCGTTGAAGAGCCACTAATGCAAGAGGCTCCAAAAGCTGAGCTAAACCCTCCAAAAGAGCAGATAAAAGCTTCTAAGAAAAAAGAGAAGTTTGACTCAGAAGCGAGTTTTGATGACAACCTTATAGAGATAGGTCAGTTTTTTGAAACATCGCTCAAGGTAGGAACTGTTCTTGAAGCTGAAGATGTACCAAAGAGTAAAAAACTCCTTAAGTTAAAAGTTAATCTTGGAGAGAATGACACTCGCCAGATAGTCGCTGGAATCCGTGAGTCATACCCTGCTGAGACTCTTGTGGGAACACAGGTATGTGTAGTGGCAAATCTTAAACCTGCAAAACTTATGGGTATCATGAGCGAGGGAATGCTTCTTGCTGCTAAGGATGAAGATGGTCTTTGCTTAGTAAGACCAGAAAAACCTAAAAAGGCAGGCACACCTATTGGATGAGACTTGAAAATGTCCTTGCACTTACAAAAGGTTCTTTAGTAAATGAACCCTTTGTAAAAATTTTTACCAATGTTGTCTTTGAATCAAAAGCTGTCAAACGCGGTGATCTTTTCATGGCATTTGATGAAACAAGCATTGAAGAAGCTATCCTCAATGGTGCTTACGGCATTATATTTTCTAAGCCTACACAGATAAGTGATAGTGAAATCGCTTGGATAAAAGTATCAAGTATAGAAGATGCACTTAAACGATTACTACGTTTTAAGCTTCTTCAAAAGAATATAACAGTTTATGAAACGAATGAGATAGTGTTAAAGCTTGCTCTACAAGTTGTAACAGAAGCTAACTTTATTGCCGTGAGTGGAAGTAATAGAACGATAGCAAAAAAACTTTGGGATGTAGAGGACTCTTGTAATGTTTTATTTTGCCCTATCTTAAGCGATAAAGACATTTTTACTAAAATTATACATCTCTCAGATGCCTCTAATAAGCATATAAATATCATTGAGCAAACACTTTTTGAAACATCATTTATATATGACGACATATTTTATGAAAGACAACTATTGTCTCCATTTTTCATCCCCTACCTTGAGATTTTACTACAACTCTTTAAAAATCTTAAAATCAATTATAGACTACGTAAGTTTACACCTATAGATCATTTTGAAGCTATTTTTACAAATAAAAAATTTGAGATAAAAGAGTTTGGAACTAGTGACAAGGTACTCATATTTGAAAAAAATTCAGACCTTCTTGACTCAGAAATAAACTTTTTACAAAGTGAAGCTACTTGGGCTAAAATAGTGTATGTAATACCAGCCAGTGATGAAAATCTTATAGTAAAAATAAAGGATGAAAATTCTCTTTTTATATATAAAAATAAAAAAGATATTATTCCTTTACTCAAAAAACAACATTTTCATTTTGCACTTATTATTGGTGCAGAGAAAGAGATACTTTATCAAGAACCTATTCAACAAGCACAAGCAAGTCTATTTCATTTTAAATAGCTAAAATTATACAAAAGAGAAGTTTCATGAATCGTAGAACATTTTTAAGCACAGCCGCAGCATCTTCAGCAGTCCTAGCACTTAATGCTTGTAATGAAGGTAATAGACAAGCAATTGATTATTCAAAACATCCTACTAATAGTAGTGATACAAAACATGTCAATATTAATAAAAATAAAAAAACCATTATAAAACTTGCTACATCTTGGCCTGCACATTTCCCAATTATGGGAACAGGTGTTGAAGAATTTGCACAGAGAGTCAAAGATGTCAGTGGGGGAAGTTTAGAAATAAAAATATATCCAAAGAATGTTTTAGTCCCTGCCCTTGCAGTTTTTGATGCTTGTTCGAGTGGACAGATAGATGCTTTTCATTCTGGTCCATATTATTGGAAAGGTAAAAACTCTGCCTTTTCTCTTTATAGTGGTATGCCTTTTGGGTTTACTGCTGAAGAGATTAACTCATGGATGCTTTATGGAGATGGTCTCTCATTATGGAGAGAGCAGTATGCAAAATATAACCTGCACCCATTTTTAGGGGGTAACACAAATATACAAATGGGTGGCTGGTTTAGAAAACCTATTCATTCTCTTAAAGATATGCAAGGCTTAAAGATGCGTATACCAGGTCTTGGCGGAGAAGTTTTTTCTAAGATGGGTGTTAATCCCGTACTTTTACCCGCAGGAGAGATTTACACTTCCCTTGAACGTGGTGTTATTGATGCCACAGAGTGGGTTGGACCCGCATTAGACATAAAAATGGGATTTTATAAAGTGGCTCCCTATTATTATTCTGGCTGGCACGAACCAGGCTCTATTTTAGAACTTACTTTTAATAAGCACTCTTTTTCAAAACTAGCATTTGAGCACCAGTCAATTATCGAAGTTTGTAGTAGTGAGATGAATGCCAATATGACTTCAAAGTTTCATCATGAAAATATTTATGCTCTTTCAAAGCTCAAAGATCTAGGTGTGCAACTTGGGCACTTCCCACAAGATGTCAATAGTGCTGGCAAACAAGCTCTTAAAAAAGTCATAGAAGAACTCTCTGCGAAAAACAAAGATTTTGCAGAGGTTAATGAGTCTGTACAAAATTATCTTGAGCTTTCTCGTGCCTGGAGCGATGTAGGTCTTAAAAACTTTCTAAATGAACGATAAAAAGCCTAGATTTTACTTTAATAGTGTAGTATTGCATCAAAATTAACCCGATGGACTTTTCTTGTTTAAATTACTCTATATTTTTCTTTTTTTACCATTAGTAACCTTTGCATCTTTTCATGCACAATTAATCGATTCTAAGACTTTAGTACCCATCTCTAACGCCATTATAAGTGATGCAAGGAAAGAAGTTAAGAGCGACAGTAATGGTGTTTTTACAATCAACACACATGACAACACTTTGCATCTTAAAGCATATGGGTATAAACCTTTAACTATAAAATGTACGCCAAATACAAAGAAAATAAAACTTGATTCCATAAGAGTTAAAGCACTTTATTTGACATTTTGGGGTGCTAGTAATAATTCTGCAACCTTAAAAAATCTTCTCAACACTATAAAAAATACACAAGCTAACGCCGTTGTCGTAGATGTAAAGAATGAGTATGGATCAACATCATTTTTAACATCTTTTAAAGAAGCAAATACTTATGGTGCACATAAAAAAAGAACAAATAGGAATATTCAGAAATTTATACAAACTATGAAAGATAATAATATATATACCATAGCAAGAATAGTCACTTTTAAAGATGAAGTACAGGCTTCACATAATTACGAATATGCTCTAAAGCGAGAAGATAATGGAAGCATATGGAGAAATCATGACAATATGGCTTGGGTAGATCCTTATGATGTGAGATCGCATCAGTATACAATTAGAATAGCCCAAGAGGCGGCAAAGGTTGGTTTTGATGAAATTAACTTTGATTACATACGTTTTCCAGCTAAAACAGGTCTTCAATATTCCCAAAAGAATACACAGGCGAATAGAATAAAAACAATAGAAAATTTTTTAGATACAGCAAAAAAAGTATTAAGAAAATATGGTGTTTTTATTTCTGTCGATACTTATGGGAATATTCTCTGGAGTAAGGACGATGATAACAATATAGGACAAATTTTAGAGTCCTTAGCTCTACATGCAGACTATATAGCTCCTATGCTCTACCCTTCTGGCTTCTCCTATGGCTCATTTCACTTTAAATATCCAGCAGATCATCCTTACTCTGTAATTTATAGAAGTTTAAATAATATCAAAGATAGAATAGATATAAAACGCATAAGACCTTGGCTACAATCTTTTAGGGATTATAAAAAGAAAAAAAGATTTTATAAAAGATTTGAAATACAAGAACAAATTCGTGCAACAAAGCAACTTAAAACAAATGGCTGGATGCTTTGGTCTCCATCAAGCAAGTATTACAGTGAGTATATACTACGCTAATCTTATTTGTTTTAATTTTGCTCTTATTTCTTTTGAAGCAGGTAGATACATTTCAACTAATGTGTGAAAATCTTTTGAATGATTCATATGCCTTAAGTGTGCTAATTCATGTACTATTACATAGTTGATGAGTTCTTCATTTACTTGACAAAGTCTCGTATTAAGGGTAATTACTCCTTTTGAAGTGCAACTACCCCATCTACTTTTCATTTTTCTAAATTTTAATTTTGTATAAGACAGTTTCATAAGAGATGAAAATTCGTAGACTCTTTCTTGTATAAATTCTTTTGAGTAAAGTATCTTTTCATTTAAAACCTGTATGTTTTCTAGTTTTTTTAATTGTTTGTTTATCCAATGAGATTTTTCTATAACTAATTTTCGAATAAAAATTTCATCTCTATAAGGAGTCTTTATGAGAATATTTTTATTTTTGTCAATACTAATATAGGAATGTTTTAATTTTGTATTTATTAAAATATCAATTTTATAATCTTCATAGTAAATAGTATCAAGCATATTTAATGGGATCTTTGATATTTGCTTTTTGAAATCCGTTTAAGCGTAATCTACAGCTATCACATACACCACAAGCGATATTCTCACTTTTATAGCAAGACCATGTAAGCTCTAAGGGTACTTTGAGCTCTATTGCTTTTGTTACTATTTCAGACTTCATTAAATGCACGAGTGGCATATCTATAGTTATATTTGTTTCATCTTTTGTTCCAAGGTTTATAGCCTTTTGCATAGAGTGGATGTAGCTCTCTCTACAGTCTGGGTATCCACTACTATCTTCTTGTACAACACCGATGCTAATAAGCTCAGCTCCCTCTTTTTCAGCAATAGCAGCAGCCATTGAAAGAAAGATACCATTACGAAAAGGGACATAAGTTATAGGAACCCCCTCCTCTATTCCATTAGTTGGCACTTCTATACTTTTATCTGTAAGAGCAGAAGCTCCAAGTTGTTTAAAAAAGTCTAAGTCTAAGACATATTTATTTTTGACTTGTAATGCATCACAGATGTTGTGAAAACACTCTAGCTCTTTACTCTGTGTTCTTTGGTTATAGTTAAAGTGAACGGCTATGATTTCATAACCATGTGAATGCATCATATAAGCACTAAGAGTAGAATCCATTCCACCACTCATAATACAAACAGCAATTTTATTATTTATTATTTTCATAAAGCAATTTTAACACAATAGACTTCTTTCATAACTTAGATATACCTCAGAGGGAAGAAAAAAAGATGAAATTGTGTAAAACCTTTTTCTCAGCATAGCCTTAGCTATGGTTAGCAAAAGTTTTATGCAAGGTCACTTTTTTTATCCCTCCCTACGGGTACTTTATAGAGAGCTTTGCTCTTCGTTAGATAACCTTCACCGTAGCTATGGCTATGCTGAAGAAGATCTGTCTTGATTAAAACTCTCTATAAAGTACTGAGATATATCTAGGTTCTGAAAGAAGTCTATTATTTTAATCTTCTTTAAAACAAAGAGATACTACAATGTGTAATATAAGAAGAAAAGGATATGTTATGGAAGTTTCAGCATCTACAAATAGTTCGGCTATTGGTATCGAAGTTCAAAAAAAAGCACAGGATGTACAAGCACAACAAGTTCTTAAAGTTCTAGAGAGCGCAAATCAGCAGTCTCAACAAGTAACTGCACAAAAAACAGGTGTAGGCAGTAACCTTAATCTCACTGCCTAAAGAGTATTAAGTCTAGTTCGATATAATTCGCATTATGATTGAACTAGATAACAGAACTTCACTTCAAATTGAAGAATCCCTATTAAATACTATTGCCGAGACTCTTACAAACAAAGAGATAGAGCTTATAATTACAACAAATGATGAAATACAAGAGATAAACAGAACTCATAGAGGAATAGATAAGCCCACTGATGTACTCAGTTTTCCTTATGAAAACATGCCTATTCTAGGTAGTATAGTCATCGCTCAGGAGTTTGTAGAGGCTAAAGCAGAGGAGTTAGGACACAGCCAACAAGATGAGTATACCCTACTCTTTATACATGGACTCCTTCATCTGCTTGGTTTTGATCATGAAGTAGATAGTGGTGAGATGAGAGAAGAAGAAAAAAAGCTTATTGAACAGTTCAGCTTACCAAAAAGTTTAATAGTAAGAATAGAAGGATAAAACGATGGATTATATTGTTTTTATAGTAGCAATGGCGGCACTTGTATATGGTGCTGATTTCATTATTAAAGAGTCCGAACGGATTGCGCTACATTTTAATATTTCTCACTTTGTGATTGGAGCGACTTTAGTTGCTTTTGGAACGAGTCTCCCTGAAATGGCAGCTTCTATGATGGCAGCGAGTCAAGGTAAAAGTGATATGGCAGTAGCAAATGTCATAGGAAGTATTGTGTTTAACATTACTTTAGTACTGGGAATAGTCTTTTTTATTGCAAAATCAATGAATCCTGAGCGTGATCTCTTTAGACTCGATAGTGCTTGGGTAGTTGTCCCACTCATTATATTTTTAGTGATGATTCAAGATGGTGTCATTGGACGAGTGGATGCTGTGATATTTTTGTTTATCATGCTCTCTTATCTTTTCTTTTTATTTACAAGTTCTAAAGATGACTTAGTGGAAGAGATCGATGAGTCTCTTACTAAAAAGTTTAACTGGGGGAAAACTATTGTGCTTTTAAGCATTGGTTTTGCTTTTACACTAGGAGGAGCAAACTTTGTTGTAGAGAGTGGGACAAATATAGCACACCAACTTGGTGTAAGTGAATGGATAATAGGACTATTTCTTATCTCTCTAGGTACCTCTTTACCTGAACTTGTTGTTTCACTTGTAGCTATTAAAAAAGGAAATGCAGACATGAGTGTTGGTAATATCATCGGTTCAAATGTTGCAAACTTTTCTATGGTTCTTGGTGGATCAGCACTCATCCAACCCCTCACAATAAATCTGCAAGAAACTAGTTTTGATCTTATCATATTAAGTGCTGCATCTATTGTCTTAGTGTTTATACTTGCAAACAAGCTCTATAATAAGGCTGGAGCAATTTTTCTTTTAACTATTTTAGCACTTTTTATTCAGAACTCTTTGACTTAATATACCCAAGTTCAAGGAGTTTGTTATATATATCTGAAACCATACTTCCAGCTGCATGCCCACCATGCCCACCATGTTCTACCATTGCCATAACAATGTACTGGGGATTTTTATATGGTCCATAAGAGGTAAACCATGCATGGGAGCGATTATAATAGGAGAGTTGATGTTCCATTTTTCTTTTTTTTATATCTTGCTTAATTGCAATGACTTGTGCTGTACCTGTTTTACCAGCAATAATAACTTTTGAGTGTAAGTAATGTGTAGCAGTTCCTTTAGGATTATTACACACCTGGTACATTGCCTTTCTAATAATAGGAAGTTGTGTAATTTCTTTGGCGTTAAGGACATGAGTATATTTTTCAATATATTTTTGATTTCCTATCTCTTCTGCTATATGTGGTGTAGGAAGTTTCCCTGTAGCAATTAAGGCAGTTTGCTGTGCTATTTGTAATGGCGTTACGAGAAAATCACCTTGTCCTATCGCCATGTTTGCTGTTTCTCCTATACTCCATATTTTGTTATACTTTTTACGTTTCCAATCACGAGATGGCACTACTCCGATAAATTCATTAGGTAAATCAATACCAGTCTTTTTACTTAACCCATATCGTTTGAGTCCGGCACTCATCTTTCTATTCCCTAAAACAAGACTTCCTTTATAAAAGTAGTCATCACAACTTTCCCTAATTGCTTTAACAATACTAGTTTTTCTATGCCCTTTTTTCTTCCAACACCTAAATATACGGCCACCGAGATGTAAAGAGGAGCGACAATCAACCCCCCATTTAGCTGATAATTCTGTAGATATATATAATAATCCAAGCATCGGTTTTATACTTGAACCAGGAGGGTAGAGACCATGTATGAGTTTATTTGTAAAAGGATGATCAAGACTAGAAGAAAGTGAGTCATACATTTTATAGGACATTCCTGATACAAAAATATTTAGATTATAGTTAGGAAAACTACCTGCTGCCAGTATTGAACCATTTACATCCATAATAACCATAGCACCAACTTTACCTTTAAAGAGATCTGACATATAAGTCTGTAATTGCATATCTAATGTAAGTTTGAGTTTTTTATCTTCATCGGCTCTTGTATACATAAGCTCAGCTATTTCTTGATTATTTGCATTTACTTGTACCTTCCTCATGCCAGGTACACCTTGTAAATATTTGTTATACTGTTTTTCTATCCCTGTTTTACCCGTGTACCCAATAAGTTCAAGTAAATTGTCCTTGTTTATATCTTTTTTGTTGGCACGTGAGACATAGCCAATTATATGTGCTGCAATATTTTTATATGGATAAAAGCGCTTAGGGGCTGGTACAATTTTGATGTTTTGTCGTAAATTCAAAGCAGAATAAACTGGTAGTATCTCATTATATGGTATAAAATGTACTATATCTATATAATTATGATTATAATAGGACTCTTGTTTTTTATAGTTCTTAATCATTTTCTTTATATCAAGAGATGGCAATAGCTTTTTTATTCTAGAAAGTTCCTTATAAAAAAGTTTTTGCTTCTTTTTAGATGTAAGATGTGGTGCCAGCAATAATCTAAAACCTAGCTGATTGATGGCGATTGGTCTATTCTTTCTATCAACTATTTCACCTCTAACTGGTGCTATTTTTTCATAGCGTATTGTATTTTGTTCTGATAGTTTCATATAATGACTATGTGATTCTATACTAAGAGTAAAAACTCTCACAACAAGAGCTAGCCATGTCGATATAAAAAGAAAAAGAATCAGTTTTATTTTCATATCAAACTCACTACTAAGAACTCAATTACTATATAGTATACTATATAGTAATTGAGTTGGGGAGCTTCTAATAAAAAAATACTGCTTATAAGAGTTAAAAATAAAAAATATCCAATATAAGCAAGAAATACGTTAGCAATAATAATACAAGAAAAGCAAGAAAAATTCTGTCTTATTTTGGGAATTATTACTTTATAAATAAAATAGAAATAAATAATAGTACTAAAAAGTATATAGCCATTATTAGCTTCAAATACGACAAGGCACAAGGAGATAAGTAAGACAGAAAAGTAGTCCTCTCTTGTTAATGCATTGGTGAAAAGTACAAAAAGTACTGCCAACATTGGTGGTAATATAGGATAAATACTGCATAAAGAACTATATAGAACAAAAAAAGCGATAGCAGTAAAAAGCTCTATAGGCTTTTTATGAGTGATACTTCGTTGCATATTGGAAAGTGTTTACATTTGATACAATCAGCCCATATTTTATGTTCAGGGAGGGACTCTTTTGGAATTTCTGTAAATCCTAAGCGTTCGAAAAATGTTTGTTTATAGGTGAGACTCAGTACTTTTTGTATTCCAAGTTTACTTGCTTCATTAAGGGCTTTTTGTACTAAATTTTCACCTATCTTTTTACCACGAAATCCATCTTTTACTATTAAAGAACGTACTTCTGCTAAACTTGTTGTATGAATATGTAATGCAGTAAAACCAACTAATACTCCTTCACTAAAGGCGAGTAAATAAGAGCGTATATTTGTTGCTATTTCATCTTCACTTCTATCAAGTATAACACCACTTTCAACTTCTGGAAGAATCAATACTCTCATAGAATGGATATGCGAAAGAGTGGCTTTTTTATATTCAATCTGCATTATCAATCTTTGTAAGTATGTCGTAAATTACCTTGTTTATCTTTTGTGTACCACGTTTTTTAGAACTAGAAACTGTCATAGCATGTGGAAATTCACGACGTAGTGCATTTTGCTCTTTTTGGTTAAGCTTGTCTATTTTTGTAAATATTTGTAATATAACTTGTTTTTCTTTTACATGTTCAAATAAAAATTCACTTACCTGTGTATCAATATCTAAGTGAGGATGCCTACAATCAATAAGATGTATAAATAGTTTAATCTGTTCTCTCTGTGCTATATAATCAGTTAAATTTTTTTCCCAGTCATATTTTATAGATTTAGAAACTTTTGCATAACCAAAACCAGGTAAGTCAACAAACTTTGCCAAAAGTTTCTTATCATCATTGTCTCTATCTATAAAAGTGACATCAAAATAATTTATAAGCCTTGTTTTACCAGGAGTTGAAGAGACTTTTGCTAGACCTTTGTGATTTGTTAGTGCATTAAGAAGAGAACTTTTACCAACATTAGATCTAGCCATAAAGACCACTTCATTTTGTATAATTGATTCAGGTGCTAAATTTACATTAGGAGCCGATGTAATAAACTTTGCATCTACTATTTCTACCATTACTTTTCCTCATCGATGTTAAATATCATGATAACAGGCTCTTTTTTGAGACCTTTAGCATAGGCTTTTCCATTCGTAGTATTAAGAACTACTTCATCACCTTTGATCTCTTTTTTTGCATTTAGCTGTTTTAAATGTACATTTTCATAAAAACGATACTCGCTCTCTTTTGGTAAGTAGATAACTTTATTCGCTATGCCTTCGTACTTTGCTTTTTCTTTTGTTTCTATCTTAAAAACTACATTGCCTATTGCCACAAACTTAATAGGTTTATTTGTTGTATCAGTGTAAATTGTAACTTTTGAAGCATTTAATTCATCATTATTTTTTACAATATTTACATGACCTTCAAAAACAGACAAACCTTTCATTTGATCAGTACTAAATGTGTCAGCAATAATTTTTAATTCCTGAGCAAAAATGAGTGTATTAAAAAATAGTATTATTGTGAATAAAAACTTCATATTGTATCCTCTTTTAATTGATATGTAACTATTACATTTTTCGATTTCATAATTTTCTTTTTTGAATCATAAACTAGGGATGTCCCTTTTATACTATTGTCTTCTTTATATGCAATATAAGAATCATTTGTTTTTGCTATAGTTGTTTTCGTGTTATAGTTTAATGTTGGTGATTTAAAAGTCAACCCATCTTCCCTAATATACACAGCATTACCAACAAGAGTCACAACATTACCTTGATAAAGACCATTATCAGCTTTCATATTTGTTATATACTCTTTAGAATTATCAGTGAAATCCATATTTTTTATTACATATCGATCTCTGTATCGTAATGCTTTTTCTCCAGACATTAATGTCTGTAAGCCCTTAGGATCAAATTCATGCATAACAAATTCACTAATATTTAATAGTGGAACATCTACAAACTTTTGTTGTTTTATTTGCATTGGTTTAAACGCAATATATATCATCATAAGTCCACCAAAAAGTATAATAAAAAATATATTTATATTAATGATCTACTCCTTCATCCAAACAGCTAAAAATTCTTCTTTTTGATCATTTTCATTTACAATAATATCTATCATCTCCCGCACTACTCCCTCTCCACCTTTTAGAGTAAGTACTGACTTTACAAGCGATTTTATTTCACTTGCACCATCAGATGGAGTGAAGCTTCTTCCAGCAAGCGAAAGCATAGCATAGTCATTTAAATCATCACCTATAGCAGCGACTTCGCAAAGACGTATACCAAGATTTTTTACGACTTCTAGTAGAACTTTATCTTTTTCTCGTATACCTTGGTATAGATGTTGGACACCAAGTTCCTCCGATCTTCTTTGTACAATAGTGGATTTTCTTCCCGTAATAATAGCAACTTGATAACCCATTTTTATCCAAGTACTTATCCCTAGTCCATCTTTGACATTAAAATTTTTACTTTCCATGCCATCGAGAGAGTAGATGAGTTTTCCATCACTAAGACACCCATCTACATCTAATACAAGTAGTTTAATCATAAAACATCTTTTGTACTCGGTATACCTATACGCTCATTCTTTGTAGTAGCTCGACGAATAGCAACAGCCAAAGATTTAAAAGCCGCTTCTATGATATGGTGCTTATTTTTACCTCGAATTTCTATAATATGTGCAGAAATCCTAGCATTTAAAACAAAAGCACGAAAAAATTCTTCTACTAATTCTGTGTCAAAATGACCAACTTTTCCCGTTGGGGAGAGTTCAAATACCAAAAAAGGGCGATTACTTAAATCAAGATCACATGAAACACATGCTTCATCCATAACAATATTTGCACTTCCAAAACGCTCCATTGCATTTATAGGGTAAAGAGTTTCTGCAAGTAAGGAACCAAGCACTATGCCAACATCCTCAACACTATGATGATCATCTATATGTGTGTCACCTTTACAATTAATATCTATATCTATTAATGAATGTTTTGAAAAACTTTCTAGCATATGATCTAAAAAACCCACACCAGTACTTATGTTACTTTTCCCTTTCCCATCAATTTTTAGTTTAATTGTTATGTCTGTCTCTTTTGTAGTTCTTGTTTTGCTTACCATTTGTTAATCCTCTCTTATAATAAATGCTTTACTAAATATACTGTTTTTTTTATAATCACGTGCTTCTTGCTCACTTTTAAACCCAGTGAGAACAACTTTGAACATACGACCCTTAGTAGTTTGTACATCTTTAATGATAGTTGTGTATCCGTTCGTATGGTCATATTTTTCTTGTGTTGCTAATGCTCCATCTATCTTAGAAAAAGATGCGATTTGCAATGCAAAACCACCAAGTGATTTTTTCTGTGGAGCTTTTTGCATCTCTTTTTTTGTTGGTATACTTTTCTTACCTTTTGTCTCAAAACCAAGAACTTCTAAAGTAACAGGAGCCGTGCCCTGCCCTACCATATCTATTTCATGTGCAGCTTTATTGGATAAATCAATAATTCTAGTAGCTACAAACGGCCCTCTATCATTAATACGAACTACGGTACTCAATCCATTTCGACGGTTTGTTACTTTTACGATTGTATTCATTGGAAGTGTTTTATGTGCAGCAGTCATTCCGTACATATTGTAGGTCTCACCATTAGAAGTAAGTTTTCCATGAAAATCAGGTCCATACCATGAAGCATTTCCATGAAATGTATCGCCCACACTAACAACAGTAGGATAATACTTAATTCCACGAATTGAATAAGGTCTCATTGTTGGATGTGAATAAGTTTTTTTATCCATTGTAGAATTATGCATATTTCTGTCTGAAGAGTAAGTTTTAGTAGAAGAATATGTTGTATGCCTATATGTACCTCTACCACGTGTACTACAAGCACTCATGACTAAAATCAACAACACAGCACCAAAAACATATAACTTACTCATATATTTTCAACCTTTCTCCCACTTTAATAAGTGAGCCTTTAAGATGATTCTGTGCTTTAATATTTCTGATACTTACTTTAGATGCACGGGATATTGATTCTAAAGAATCACCACGCTTAACCATATAGTAGTTTCTTGTATTTAATTTTTTTGTATGACTTGATTTAGGAATAGGAATAATAAGCTTTTGTCTTAATCTCAAGTTATTGGACTTTAAATGATTAAAATCTTTAATAACAAGATAAGAAACACCATATTTTTTCCCCAAGTAGGAAAGGTTGTCTCCACGTGTTACTACATGCACTTTATAAATATTTTGCATCGGTGCTTTATAATATTTTTTTTTGAAATCTGCTAATTTTATATAAGGAATATAAACATCATACTGTTTTGCATAAGGAGGAACAAAATCATATTTTAAATGTCTATTTAATTTTTTTAAGTCTTTAAGTGGCATCTCAATAAGTTTTGCAAGTCGCTGAAGGGATTCACCACTTGGTATTTGTACTGTTGAAATAGAGTAAGCATTTGCACGATTTAAAAGGTGTTCATACTCACTTGAAAGTAAGTGTTGTTCATCTGTCCCAATAAGTGCTAATGCAACTATTTTTCTAATATAGTAACGACTCTCTCTTGGTATGTATTTTTTCTTTTCATCGAGTAAGACAGATAGTTTATCACTACCTGCTTTTTTAATCGCGTGACTAAGTCTTCCTCCACCGCAATTATATGCAATTGCAGCTAAGTACCACTTTCCAAAACGCTTATGTAAAGAAGAGATATATTTAGCGGCTGCTTCTGTTGATTTTATGAGATCTCTCCTCTCATCAACATATTCATCGATTTTAAGATTATACATGCGACCAGTATTAGGCATAAATTGCCAAAGTCCTGCCGCTCTTTTGTTTGAGTATGCACGAGTGCGAAAATTTGATTCTGCCATTGCAAGATAAAGAAATTCTTGTGGTATGTTAAATTTTGCAAGAGTACTCTTTACTGCAGGTATAAAAATATATGCATCATCCATGGCTCTAAAAAAATGTTTACTT
>Ga0256829_1002178_pt1 | contig 14924 bp, 16 predicted proteins | sample 131447metaG_FD_185979 | JGI IMG/M metagenome (GOLD analysis project Ga0256829, IMG submission 185979) | Hydrothermal vent microbial communities from Lau Basin, Pacific Ocean - 131-447 | ecosystem: Environmental > Aquatic > Marine > Hydrothermal vents | place: Pacific Ocean: Lau Basin | collected...
TATAGCACTCTTTGGTGATGAAGGACTTGGATTGGATTCTGTCGATGCAATTGAACTTACACTTATAATAGAGAAAGAATTTGGTGTAAAGATTACAAATATGGCAGAGGCAGAGTCGATTTTTGCCAATATTGACTCATTGACTGAGCATATTAACGAACATAAATAATCTATGCAGAAATTGCAGCTTCCACATCAAAAACCAATTCGTTTTGCAAATAAGATACTGCATTGCAAGGAAAAGAATGCAAGAGTCTTAGTTGAATTTGAATGTTTACCAACTTTGGCAATGATGATAGAAGCAGCTGCGCAAAGTTCTGCTGCACTACATTCTGATGTTACAATAAAAGAAGGCTTTTTGTTAGCAATGAAAGATATTAGTCTGATGAAAAAACCTACAAAACAACAGATGGAAGTAGAGCTTACACTTCTTCATACTCTTGATGAAATGTTTTTAATAGATTTTCAAGTTTTTGAAGACGATATAACCCTCGTAAAAGGTAAGTTGACACTAAAGAGAGTTTTATGAATGCTTATATAAATGCTTATGCCTCACAATCTTGTGCCGGAAATACTGATACATTAATGGATGCTATTTATAAACAAAGAAGTGCTATTACAATAGATAGCACATATATAAAAGATACTCCCGTTGGTTTAGGAAAAATGAATAATGGAGATTTTTTTACTATTTTAAAAGATGTTGTTGCTCAGGTACTAGAAACATCAAATTTGAGTAATTTTCACGATACCTTATTGATTGTTGGATCCTCTGTAGGAGGAATGGCCGAGAGTGAAAGACATTTTTTTCAGGATAAAAATTATAAAAATATTAACCCCAAAAAGCATATTATTAGTGTTATAGAAGATACGTTGGTAGAACATTTTTCATTTTTATCTGCTCGTTCGATATCGACAGCATGTACTTCGAGTGCAAATGCTCTGTTATTAGCAAAAAGACTGATTAAAGTTGGCGCTTATGCAAATATTCTTGTTGTAGGAGCAGATGAACTTTGTTCTACCACTGTATGTGGTTTTCATGCTTTAGGTGTACTCTCTTCAAAGCCTTGTAGTCCTTTTGATGAAGCAAGAGATGGTATGAATGTCGCGGAAGCAGTGGCGGCACTCTTAATCCAAAATAGGCCAACAAAAGATGCTGTAGAGCTTGCAGGTGTTGGAGCAAGTAGTGATGCGTATCACATGACAAATCCTGATCCTACGGCTTCAGGAGCATTTTCTGCAATGAAAAATGCTTTAGAAGATGCAGCTGTTGCTTCAGAAAAAGTAGATTATATAAATGCCCATGGTACAGGAACAGTGGCAAATGATCAAGTAGAGGCTTTAGGGGTTGAAAAGCTATTTGATGATGTTTATATAAGTTCGACGAAAGCTATTACAGGACATACCCTTGGAGCTGCTGGAGCCTTAGAAGCAGTTGTTGTATGTGAAGTAATTAAAAAAGGTCAAATTCCTCCGCAAACAAGCTTAAAAAAGGCAGAAAATAAAAATATTCATTTAGCAACTAGAGTATATAAGCGAGAGATTAAGTACGCATTATCCAACTCTTTTGCTTTTGGAGGAAATAATACCTCTATTTTATTTGGAGCAGTACAATGAAAGTAACATTAAAGATACTTAAAGCAGAAAAAATTTATGCTCCTGTGCAAATTGATGAGTTAGATGAAAAACGAATCGTTCCGAATATGATGTTACGAAGACGATTAACGAGAAATGCAAAAATTATGCTCTACTTAGCAGATAAATGTTCTTACAACAATAATAAAGTCGTGTATGGTTCTGCATATGGAGAGTTACAAGCAAGTACAAGTATCACAGAGGCTATTTTACGAGAAGAACAGATATCACCAACACTCTTTCAAAATAGTGTTTATAATACAGCTCCTTCATATTTTTCATTGCTTCATAGTGATAGGGATGAAATCATTACTGTGTCCTCCGGGAAAAACACTTCTTATGAAGCTTTGAGAACAGCTGCTTTACAAGCTCTTATTTCTCAAGAACCGGTACTATGTGTGGTGACTGAATGTATAAATATTCAAAGAATAGAAGAAGTAAATACTTGTTCTTCATATCTTGAGGCAGGAGCTGCTGTTGTGATTGATGTTATAGAAGAAGATTCAACAAAAATCAGTGAATTGAAAGAATCTGATAATAAGAAAATTATGGAGTCTTTGAAACATATTTGGTGGATAGCCGAGAATAAAAATGGAGAAAAGTTTTCGATCGAATTATAGTACCATAGTATAAAACTATGATACTAATATTGTACTTTTAGAGTAAGCTAAGTTGTGTATTGATTGCATTTCTAAGATTTTGAATCCAACCATTATAGTTACTGTGAATAGTGTTTTTCTCAGCATTGTATTTTAAGTTCATACTACTTTTATAAGTAATACTATATTCTTTAGGATTGAATTTAATCGTTACAACAGCTTGGTGATCTCTTACATTAAGAGTTCCAATCGCAGTGTGCTCATCAACTCTTCTAATCATCCAGCCTTTTGAAGCTCCAGCTCTAACTATGGCTTTAAATACATCGTCGTTTGTGATTTTACTGCTATTTGCAATAATTGGTTGGTCCGGTACATTGAGAATAGTAGAAGTTCTACAGCCTGTAAGTGAAAATACTGCAAAGAGCATTAGTAAAGATAATAGTATCTTTTTCATCGTTTTCCTTTTAATTGAATTCGTTGTATTCTATTATGTCTAAACTTTATCTCATCTGAAATATGAAGTGTTATATGTGAATTATGCAGATTTACAAATCATGAGTGTGTGTCCAAAACCAAAACCATCAATTTGTTCTTCGATTTCAAGTCCTGCTTGTTGAATAAAAACTTCAAATTCTTTTGCTCTATACATCTTACTTTTACCATTTGCTAAGGCTGTGAAATATGGAGAAGTGTTAATGAGACAGTATGCTCCAATTTCATGTGATTGTCTATCCCAAAAAGGTTCTACAATATAAACTTTTCCATCCTGATTTAATGCATTCTTTGCGCGACGTAGAAGGTTAATAATGTCATTTTCTCCAAAACAATCTAAAAATTGACTCATCCAAACAGCATCGACATTTGATGGGAAAATTTGTGTATGGTCTAAAAGATCAATAGCTTGTCCATGTACTTGGCCTTTTACATTTGCTGCTTCTGCACATTTGAAGGCTTCATCTATTTGTGCCTGATGGTCTAAAATAGTTACAGTAGTATTTGGAGATGCCGATGCAATTGCAATAGACCATTTACCTGTATTCCCTCCAACATCAAGCATAGTTTTTATCTTTTTTTTCTTCATGATATCAAGAAGGGATGTAAAAGCAGCATCTGAATAAAAATGGTCAAACCCAAACCAACTTTTTTTTGCTTTTGAAGGTAGTTTTGTAAGCAGAGGGTAAATTGTAGGTTCATCCGTATCGAAAATTTTTTGAAGACCTATAGGCTTTTCATTCTGCAAGGACTCATCAAGATAAAAAAGCCCTAAATAATTTACATCATGATTATAGTTCATATTCGCTCGTGTCATTTCATCATTTTGTAAGAAATAACCAATTTTAGTGAGAGAATACTTTTCATTTGTAAATGTTAATGCTCCCATAGAATAACCTGATTCACACAGAATTTTTACAGTATATTCATTGAGATTACACTCTCTTGCAATAGTTGAAACACTCAAGGCTTCTTTTGTCGTTTGTAAAAGCTCAAAGATACCCCAGTCTCGTAGTAACCGAGCACATTGAAAAATGATGGGTCCAAAAGCTATTTTTTGTGCTTCTAATAAAGAATCAGCTGCATTCATTTTTGAAATGTCAAACATATGTTGTATTCCATTTTTTTTAAAAATCATTTTAACATAAATCTTTAAATGAGATGAGTTTTTTGTTTTATTTAATGATAGTTGCGATAAAATTCAGCACTTTATTGGCAGGAGTTTAATTGAAAGAAATAGATGTTCTGATTATTGGTGCAGGTCCTGCAGGAGCTATTTCTGCAGCGAAACTTGTCCAGGATGGCTTTAGGGTTAAAGTCATTGAAAAACTTACTTTTCCTCGTTTTGTTATTGGTGAATCTTTATTACCAAAATGTAATGAAATTTTAGAAAATGCAAATATGTTAGAGAGTATTCAAAAAGCAAAATTTCAACTCAAAGGCGGTGCAGTTTTTCAGAATGAAGATGAATACGTTGCACTTGACTTTTCAAAAAACTTAGGGGAAAAGTGGGGAACTTCTTTTCAGGTAAAAAGAGAAGAATTTGATAAACTTTTAATAGAAGATGCGATCAATAAAGGTACTGATGTGAGTTTTAATGTCAGTGTAGTTGATTATGATTCTGATAAAAATATTATTACAACAGAAGATACTCATGGCAATATTGAACAATATAAGGCGAAGAAGGTCTTAGATGCATCTGGGTATGGGCGTGTTCTTCCTAAATTACTTGATTTGGAAATGGACTCTTCTTTAGCTTTGCGTCGAGCAACTTTTGCACGTGTTGATAAGGATGAACGCCCTACTGACGAAACAAATGGATATATCGTTATTGATGTAATAGGTGATAATGATGCATGGGTATGGAATATTCCATTTTCTGATGGAACTACAAGTGTTGGAATTGTCTGTACTGAAGAGTACTTCGCATCGTTTGAGTTAAGTGATGAAGTATTTTGGGAAAAAATAATTTTTGAAAATGAAAATACAGCAAAACGATATGCCAACTCCAAAAGAATTGTAGATGTTGGTTCTATATCAGGATACTCTTCTGCAGTTAAAAAGTTATATGGTGATAATTATATATTAACAGGAAATGCATCTGAATTTTTAGATCCGGTCTTTTCATCAGGAGTTACTTTAGCACTTGAATCAGGTGCTAAAGCAGCAGAGTTGGTTTCGCGAGAGCTTAAAGGTGAAACAATAGATTATGCAAAAGAGTATGAAGAATATATGATGCGTGGTATTAATGTTTTTAGAGATTATGTAAATGCTTGGTATGATGGAAGCTTGCAAACTGTGCTCTTTTCAAATAAAAAGAATGAAGAAATAGTCCGGAAAATTATTTCCATTTTAAGTGGTTATGTCTGGGATCAAAGTAATTCTTTTGTTGTTTCATCTGCATATGCACTGGAAAAAACATATGAGGCTGTACGTTCGTAATGTTCCTTGATGACATATATACGGTGCTGCAAAAAGAGAATGAAACTGTATATGTGGCTTTTTGCGACGAGACACACCCTGTTTTTCAAGCACATTTTCCATGCAATCCAATCTTACCGGGTTTTGTGCATTTGGAAATTATAACTGTAGTTTTTAATCTTGAAATTAACAAAATTAAAAGAGCTAAGTTTTTAGATGCTGTTCTTCCTTCTCAGCATATTAAGTATGTTAAGTCTCACAATAAATATACAGTTTTACGTGATGGGAATCTTGTAGCTAGTTTTATTTTGGAATGATAATGAAGTGCTATAATGCTAAATAATTTAATGGATGATAGAATATGATAATAGATAATAATAATATTGATTACAAAAATTTTATATATGAAAGTGATGTTAAGCTAAACAATTCACAAGAATATAAAGATTTTATTAATGCGGGACACTCTTTTTTAATAGATAATATTAAGAAGGGGCGCCCTATATATGGTGTAACGACAGGCTATGGTGAAGCAGGACAGAATTATGCAGCTTTTGAAGAGGCAGAAGAACTTCAAAAGAATCTTTTTACTTTTCATGGATGCGGTGTTGGAGAATATTTGAGTGAAGATATCTCTCGTATTATGATGACTGTTCGTATGATCTCTCTTGCAAAAGGAAAAAGTGGAATCAGTTATGATCTTTTAAAGCAGTTTGAACTTTTACTCAACAACAAAATATATCCTTTAATCCCTTCTCAAGGTTCTGTTGGTGCTAGTGGAGATTTAACTCCATTATCTTATATTGCAGCTGTGATCGCAGGAGAAAGAGAAGTAATATATAAAGGTCAAGTTCGACCGACCAGTGAGGTATATGCTGAACTTGGTATTGTAGCTTATACTTTTAAACCAAAAGAAGCTTTAGCAATTATGAATGGTACTGCTGCAATGAGTGCTATAGCCATTGATTCAATTGCAAAATTTGAAATATTACTGCATTCTGCAGAAAGCTTTGTGGCCGCAATTTTTGAACTTTTATTATGCGATACAACTCCTCTTGAACCTTTTGTACATGACTCAAAGCCATTTGATGGACAGCGTAAAACAGCAGCCTATATTTTAAAAAAATGTGAAGGTTCCAAATTAACGCATGAGGCATTTAGTCGATATGAAAATTTTCACTTGGAAAAAGAACAGAATATACAAGATCGCTATTCTATTCGATGTGCACCACAGGTACTAGGTGTCATTTATGATAACCTTGCAATTGCAAAAAGATGGATAGAGACAGAGATAAATGGGGTGAATGATAACCCTTTAATAGATCATATAGGTGGTAAGATTTATACATCAGGAAATTTTTATGGGGGATATATCGCTCACGCAATGGATACTATGCGTATTTGTGCTGGTAATTTAGCAGATATACTAGATAAAGAATTTGGGCTTTTAGTTGATCATAAGTTTAATAAAGGATTGGGAGAAAGTTTAAAAATCAATACTAAATCAACGCATCATGGATTTAAAGCTATGCAAATTACATTAAGTTCATTAAGTGCTGATGTTATGATGAATACAGTACCGGCATCTTTGCATTCTCGACCGACAGAATCTTTTAATCAAGATAAAGTGAGTATGGGAACAACTGCGGCACTGCATTTTCAAAAACAACTTCCTAATTTAGCAAATATGCTTAGTATCGCAATACTTGGAATGGCGCAAGCGGTTGATTTGAGAGGAAAAGAAAAATGCTCCGCTTTCTTGCAACAAAATTATAGAAAAATTAGAGAAAAAATTGCACCTTTGACGGAAGATAGAAGAATGGATATAGACATTAAGATTATTAACGAGATGCTCTATGACGGTCAATTTGCATAAAAAAGTTCTTATTACCGGAGCAACAGGTGCAATAGGAGAAGCATGTGCACACTATTTTCATAATAATGGATACTTTGTGTATATACATTACAGAAACAATAAGGCAAAAGCCAAAGCACTTGAAAGTGAACTTGTAAACTCAGAAATAATTAAATTTGATATTACTGATAAAGAGAGTATAGACCAGGCATTAGAAAATATAGACATTGACGTCCTTGTTAATAATGCGGGCATTACAAAAGACAAACTCTTTTTTTGGATGGAAGATGATGAGTGGAAGGATGTTATAGAGACTTCTGTAAATGGTACCTATTATGTAACAAAAGCTTTGATAAAAAAAATGATGCTGAAAAAATCTGGTGCGATCGTTAATGTGGCATCAATTTCCGGTCTTGTTGGAAATAGTGGACAAACTAATTATTCAGCTGCAAAAGGAGCAATGATAGCCTTTACAAAAGCATTAAGCGTTGAAATGGCTCGTTACAAAATTAGAGTAAATTGTGTAGCACCTGGGTTAATTGCTTCAGAGATGACAAAAGAGTTAGATTTAAAAGAACAGAAAAAAATGATTCCGTTAGGTCGTATTGGCAAGCCAGATGAGGTAGCAGAATGTGTCTTTTTTTTGGCAGATAAAGCTTCATTTGTAACAGGCGAAGTATTGAATATTAGTGGTGGAATGGTCCGTTGATGAGAGAAAATGTAGTCATAATACCAACTTACAATAATCCTAAAACAATTAAGCATGTAGCTTTAGACGTTGTAGAACATGGATATGAAACTATTATTGTGGATGATGGGTCTGATACTGAAATAGAACTTCTATTTGCTCCTGAAGAAAAAGAGTTTATCCATTTTGTCAAACATTCACAAAATAAAGGAAAAGGGGCAGCAATTACAAGTGGATTGCAAAAGGCAAAAGAACTTGGTTATCAATTCGCCGGTAGTATAGATGGTGATGGCCAGCATTTGGCTTCTGAGATGCAAAAACTCTTATCTGTATATGAAGGAAAAGAAATTATGATAGGTGCTCGTAATTTTGATCTTGAACATGTACCAAAAGGTTCTAAATTTGGAAGATGGTTTTCAAATTTTTGGGCTTGCTGGGATACAGGGTATACAATAACCGACTCTCTTTCGGGCTATAGAATATATCCTGTCTCAATTCTCGATCTTGATATTAAAACAAACCGTTTCGATTGGGAGATGGAGGTTCTTGTTAGACATGCTGATGCAGGTGGAGCGATTAACGAAGTTGTCATAGAATGTTATTATCCTTCACCAGAAGAAAGAGTAAGCCATTTTAAAAAATTTGATGACACTATGGCAATAGTTTGGGTACATGTGCCAAGTCTTTGGAAGAAATGGACTGATGCAATAATAGACACTTTATTGTTTAGAAAAAAGTAGAAAGAAAACAAATGCAGACAAAACAAAGGGGAAGCGGTTGGAGTATCGCTCTTGTCTTTAACCTTTATCGAATTTTTGGGTATCAATTTATTTATTACCTCATGTATCCTGTGACATTTTTCTATTTCATATTTGCAGATAATGTGAAAAAATCACTAAAAGTTTATTATCAGCATTTAGGATATGAATTTAATAATCGAGTTTACTATGAACATTTACGCATGTTTGCAATTACAATGGTGGATAGATTTATAACGAAAGCTTCTCCTGAAAGTTATGAGTTTATTTATGATGATAAAAAGAGACCTATTGAAATATTTCAGAATGCAACAATTTTAATATTATCGCATTTTGGAGGATGGGCAGCTTCTTCAAACTCATCTAGAACAGACAATACCATTAATATTGTTATGAAAGAGGCACTGAAAGGAGATATTAAAAAGATAGAAGACTCTTTAGGTTATAAATCGAATACAAAGGTTATAGACATTAGTCAAGGTCCGATTGCTGTATCCATTGCAATAGCAAATGCTTTGATGAATGATGAAGTTGTAGCTATTATGGGAGACAGAGCTTCAAATGAAAATGCTAAAAGTGCTTTAAAGTTTTTAGGTGAAGATGCCTATTTTAATAAAAATCCTTTTGAAATAGCATATAAGATGCGTAAACCTATTATGATCTATTTTGTTATTTGGATTGGTATGCAAAAATATAGAGTAGAATATATTGAAATCATTATTGACTATGAAAAAGAAGCAAATATGGCAATAATAGAAGCAATGCAAATCTATGTCAGCAAATATGAAAAACTTGTTCGAAAGTATCCAAATCAATGGCTGAATTTTTATGATTTTTGGGCAAAATAGGTTAGAGATTTATGCGAAAAACAAGCATTATATTTTCTTTGATTTTTGCACCTTTGTTCTTAATATATAAATCCTTATATGGTCTGCAAACAGATTCCTTCGTCTACCTAGGGAGCAAATTACTGCCAGCCTTTTTGGCATCAATATTTTTTGTTGTATTTTTATTATCTTTATTGTATAAAAAACATATGATTTTGCATTTTACACAGCAGTTTTATAAAAAAGAATTGCTAGACAAGGAAATTGAGTTTTTAAAAAAAAGTGATTTGTACTGGGTGCTAGTAACTTTTCTTAATACTGCTTTACAGGTCTTGTTCGCTTTATTCTCAAATGATATAATATGGGCTTTTTACGTTTCTATTGGATGGTATATTTATTTCGCCATTGCTCTTTTGATACAAGTAATCTATGGCAAAATTTTTATTTTGAATGAAAGGAAAAGTATATGAAAATAATTTTATTTGTCCTTTTGCTCACAAGTATTGTCTTCCCAAAAACATATGAATTTACTGAAACTAGATACAGTAATGCTTTGGATAAAGAGAGAAAGCTTTATGGTGTTATTTACTTTTTAGATAAGGGTGTACGCATTAAATACAATGATACTGATATAGAATTATTGTATAAAGATGGTGATTTTGAGTATTTAAAGGGGGGAGAAAAGCTTACATTACAAGAGGGACAAAAGAGTTATCTTACGAACTTTTTCAAGACTATTTATCTTATACATAAAAATAATTTTCAAAAACTTTCCAATAATTTTTCAGTTGTTAGAAAAGAGCATATGATAATTTTATACCCTACTGATGTGTCTAAAGACTATGTTGAAAAGCTTAAGATAGCACAGACAAATAAGCAAGTTGATAAAATTACACTCTATTTAATGAATGGGGATTATATCGATATTGGAATTGGTAATGAAATATATTAATTTTGGAGTTTTTGCTCTTTTGATTTTTGTCGCTTTTATACTAAAAGACTCTATCACGATTTCTACAAATCTTCTCTCATTATTTGCACCAAAAGAATCTGTAAATACACTCTATATCGCCAATCAGTTAGGATATTCTAAAGAACTGTTTATTGCAATTAAAGGTTTTGATTCTAATGCAAAAAAAAAGCTAGAAAATATTGTCAAAGAATTAAACACTGTGAAAGAAGTAAAAAATATTACCTATACTTCTCTTCCTTCTCAAAGTATTAGGGAATATTATAAAAAATATTATCCACTTTTAGCGACTTTTGATGATAGAAATATTTCTCAAAGTATATTACATAAAAAATTAGAAAAGATATATTCGCAACAGTCGTACAGTTTTTTTTATCAGCCAGTAAATACCAATGATCCTTTGGGGCTTTTTCATATGCAACAGCAATTAAACATTGCACATAAAGGGAAATATTTAGTTATTAATAATTATGGTTACCTTATTAAAGCTACGACCACTGTAAGCCCTTCTCAAGTGAAAAAAGCTGAAAAATTATATGAAAAAATTCAAAATATTATTAAGAAATACCCTCAAAGTATTGCATTTTCAGGTTTCTTTTATACAGTAGAGAATTCAGCAAAAATCAAAACTGATGTGAAATATATTGCAACTTTATCGATCATAGTGCTACTGCTAATATATTTACTGATGTTAAAAGATAAAAAACTACTTGTCAATACGATTCTTGCTCAAGTTTCTTCTATGCTATTTGCTACACTTATTTGTACGACAACAATAGAGAATTTTGGAGCTTTGTCATTGGCTTTTGGTGTAAGTCTTAGTGCTGTAAGTATTGATTATCTTTTTCATTACTATTTTCATAATTTTTATCATCAAAAGAAGTTTTTTGATAAAAATGTATTTTTTGGTTTTGTTACAACGATGAGTGCCTTTTTCATTTTTTCATTTATTCCAATACCTTTAATTGCACAAATTAGTATATTCGCAGTATACTCTCTCTCTTTTGCATATATTATGTTTACATTTGCATTTAAATTTATAGGTATTAAGCAGTTTAAGCATGTGCAAATTAAATATCAAGATTATCCTAAAGTTCCTGCAATAGTGATAACAGTAGTATCAATAATGCTCTTAATATATGCTAGTATGCATATGAAATATAATGAGAATATTAAAACGCTGGATTATCAAAATATTAAGTTACAAAAAATACAGCATCTTTTTGAGTCTGTAAATACAACAAAGTTATCACCTGTAATTGTAGAAGCATCCTCTAAAGATGAACTATTAGCAGATCTACATAAAATTAAGAATGCTACAAAAAAATCGTTTTCTTTGGCAAACTTTGTTTTAGATCAGCAGAGTTGCCAACAAAAAAAACAACATTTAAAAGCATATGATTTTAAACGCCTAAATGAAGCAGTAAATAAAGAAGCTGACCGTATTGGCTTTCGCGATGCATACTTTAAAAATAGTTATAAATTTGCTCAAAAACTTCCTTCTTGTGGTGATGTGAATTTAAACATTTTTCAAAAGTACAATCTCCCTATCTATAAAGAAAAATCTAAATATTACACAATTGCATTGGTTGATGATGTAAATAAAGTTCAAGCATATGCTTTTGTCAGAATTCTTAGTGTGAAGACGATGTTTGCAAAAGTTGCTGATGCAATGTTGCATGATATAATAAAATATTCATCTTTAGTTTTATTTGTAATCTTCTTATTCCTTTTAATAAGTGTTCAACGAAAAATTCTCTATGCACTTAATTATATATTGTTTCCAGTGGCATTGAGCTTTTATGTTATTACACTTTTGTATGAAGTAAATATTATGCATCTTTTTTCTTTTGTAATTCTTATTGCTATTGGTATTGATTATGGTATTTATATGAGTAATACAAAAAAACTTGCAAATACTATGCTGGCAATAAAGTATTCACTATTGAGTACATTTGCTGCTTTTGGAGTTTTAATTTTTAGTGATATTAGTGCACTGTACTCTATAGGAATAGTTATCAGTATAGGTGTAGGTGCTATTTATCTTCTAACAAAGGTAATGCGATGATTATCAGTTTTATTGATTCTCTAGGCAATAAGAATACGCTAGATATCATACCAGTCGGTGACATACGCAGAAGAGTATTTCAAGATATTGACTATACTTCAAAAAAAGAGTTTTTACAAAAATTTCTTAGCTTGTATGAAGCAGGAGAAAAACTTGTGTTATTTGATAAAAATCATAGACAGTTGCAAGAATTTTATACAAATAACAATATAAATCACTTGGACAATATAGAAGGTTTAGATGAAGACACACAGTTGCTTTTTTTTACATCTGGAAGTAGTGGATTTCCTGTTGGAGCCTTTAAAACAAGGGAAAATTTAGAGAGTGAAGTTGCCGTGTTAAAAGCACTTGTTCAGAGTAGAATTACAGTTAAAAAAGTTGTTGTAACTGTTCCTTTTGTACATATTTATGGTGTTCTTGCTGGAATATTATTACCGCTTAGTTTAGGAGATATTGAAGTTGTTGTTAAAGAAGATTTTTTGCCATATGAAATTTTACATGAAATCGAAAATACTGATACTCTTGTTATAACAACTCCAGTCTTTATTAAAGCATTAACTAAAGTGCAAGATAGTAAGAGATTAGATTCTTGTCTGTTTATTTCTTCAACAGGTCCCTTAGATGAAGATAATATAGCTGTATTTGAAGCAAAATACAATACTACACTTTTGCAACTTTTTGGTTCTACAGAAACAGGAGGGATTGCTTTCAAATTTAGTACGAGCAGGGAGTGGAAGCCGTTAGATGGAGTCAAAATAGAACAATATAATGAAAAACTTGCTATAAGTTCTCCTTTTATTTCAGAGTATATTCTTACGAAAGAACTTCAAAAAATCGATCAACCTTTCGTAACAGAAGATATAGTCAAATTGAAAGAAGAAGGCTTTGAACTGCTAGGACGAAGTAATAAGATTATCAAGATTGCCGGCAAACGAATTTCTACCATGGCTATTGAACTATTGCTAGAAGAAATGGAGGTGGTACAGAAAGCTGTTGTAATAGTTGTTTATAAAAAAAATCTTTTACGCAGCGAACAAATGATCATATACTTAGAGGCAGAACAGCAGGTTGTAAAAAAAGACATTAAAGAAACAATCAGTAAATCTTATGGTGTTTTAACAATACCTTTTGAGATTAAATATGTCGATAAAATTAATCTTTCTGCTATGGGTAAAAAAATTATTTTTTAATGATATATATAGTTTTCTTTGATATTATAAATATTCTAATAAGGATTTTCAATTGAATGATAAATGCAAATGGTGAACATAGTGGAGATTGAATTATGAATTTACGAGGATTATATATTGCAATATATTCCTTCTTCTCTTTACTGATAGGTATATTGTGTATGTATTTCTTAAGAAGTAAAATACCTAAAATCAGAAGATTTTGGGCGAAATCGATGATTAATTTAATAGATATAGAGATAGAAGAAATTGGTACGTTTGATAAGAGTGCAAATCTTATTGTTGTAAATCATAATTCAATGCTGGATATCATTATATTGGATTATCTTTCTTCTAAGGAGATAGCTTGGGTTGCAAACATGAAACTAGCAAATATATCTGTCTTTGGATGGATTTTCAAGCTTCCAAACTTGATTTTAATTGATCCACAAAAGAAAAATTCATTTAAAATTTTAATAAATAAAGTAAAGAAAGAAATAAATAATCAGCGATTAGTTGGGATTTTTCCAGAAGGGACAAGGGGAGATACCAATAATATCCTTAAATTTAAAAAAGGCACAAAAATAGTTGCAGAAAAATTAAACTTAAAAGTTCAACCGATAGTTCTCATTAATACAAGAGAAAGATTAGATACAAAAAATTTGAGAGCTACTGCTGGTAAAGTAAAAGTTATATACTTAAAAAGTATTATTCCTTCAGAAGTAGGTATACATTGGTTTTCACAATTGGAAGAATCTATAAGAAATACATATCATGCAGCAGAAGGTTTTACTGAATAGGTATTGGTGGAGACGTCCGGGATCGAACCGGAGTCCTAGAGCCAACTATCTATGGCGTCTACATGCTTAGAAAGGTTGTTTAGATTCATCTTGCTTCACACAACCTGCAAAGCTAGACAAGACTAGTCTCGTGGATTCGTCTTGAGCTGAGACAGACTCAAGATATATCTAAATGAAGGGTTATACTTCAAAGTCCTGCTTATTTAGAATCCACAGGTGAAGCAGCCCGTCCTCTTTAAGAGGGGGTAAAACTTAAGCTACTGCTAAAGCTGGGCGATAATTTGTATTGTTTGCATTTATTGCAATGTGAGCCGTATAACGGAGTTGCTCAGTCCGGCATGCAGCCATAGACCATTGACTCCAGTCGAAGCCATGTCGTCCCCATGTTTTTTGTTCCCAAGAACATACGCAATTATATCTAAAATTCGATATTTTGTTTGTTATAAAAGTAACATTTGGATTATTTTGTTTGAAGTGGTGGCCTGTCTCGGAATCGAACCAAGGACACAGTGATTTTCAGTCACTTGCTCTACCGACTGAGCTAACAGGCCATCGTTTAAAGAGCGAAATTATAGCTAGTGTGTACTGAAAGGAAGCTTATGCTATTTGAGCGGGATGGACCATTTTTTATAGTATGCAAGT
>Ga0256829_1002179_pt1 | contig 14903 bp, 14 predicted proteins | sample 131447metaG_FD_185979 | JGI IMG/M metagenome (GOLD analysis project Ga0256829, IMG submission 185979) | Hydrothermal vent microbial communities from Lau Basin, Pacific Ocean - 131-447 | ecosystem: Environmental > Aquatic > Marine > Hydrothermal vents | place: Pacific Ocean: Lau Basin | collected...
TATTCAAGCAATACATTGAGCAACAGGAAAGGCCGGAGTGATCGCCCTGTTGGCGATAGCGCCGCTTCACCACCCCCCTGAAGCGGCTTCGCCGTTACAGGCGGAGCACTGCGGCGCGTTCTGGGTAGGCCAGATGGAAGATTCCCCTTAGCCGGCCTGGTCCCAAAGGCACCCCCCGTCCGACGCCTTCCTTATCACTTCAAGCATGGCCGCGTGCTCCGCCAGTTCTTCGGCGGCCGCCTGCTGAACGCACAACTTGGGGCGGTTTTTGCTCAAGCGATGTATCGCCTCATAGCCTCCATCTCGCGCCGACTCGCGTGCTTTGGCGTCTGTATTCAAAGAGAGACTCGTTTGCCCACCGGTCATGGCCAGATAGACATCGGCCAGGATGCGCGCATCCAGAAGCGCTCCATGCAACTCCCGATGAGCGTTGTTTACGTTGTAGCGCTTGCACAAGGCGTCCAGATTGTTGCGCTGCCCCGGAAACGTCTGCCGCGCCAGGATCAAGGTATCGGTCACGGTACAAAGCGATTCCATGGGGGGAAACTTATCTCCCAAACGGGCCAGTTCGGCATTGAGAAAACCGATATCGAAAGGCGCATTATGAATAATCAACTCGCTGTCCCGAATGAACTCGATGAAGTCAGCGGCGATCTCTTCAAAGCGCGGCTTGTCGCTCAGAAACTCCGGGGTAATGCCATGAACTGCAATAGCCCCTTCATCGATCTCACGATCGGGTTGGATGTAATGATGGAACGTCCGGCCCGTGGGCCGTCTGTTTTCCAATTCGACGCATCCGATTTCGATGATTCGGTGCCCTTGTTGAGGTTCCAGGCCCGTAGTTTCGGTATCCAGAACGATTTGTCGCATCTATCCATTCTCCCATGAATCTGTTATCAACGCTCGACAAGAGCCAGTCGCACGGCCAGTAAAAAGAAAATTCCGCTCATCAGCCAGGCACTCAAGCGTCTTGCCTTATCTCCCCTCCTAATGAGCCAGGGTCGCAAGGTGCCGGCAAACCAGGCCGACGCACCAAATACCAGCGTGACCAAGACAGTGAACACTCCGCCCAACGCCACCATCTGCAAGGGGACGGAACCTTCGGCCGGATGAGCGAATTGGGGGAGAAAGGCGAGAAAGAAAAGCGCTACTTTCGGATTGAGCACGTTCATCAGCATCCCTCTTCTGAACAGCGTCCCAAGTGATAGCGGGCCTTTTGCCATAACCGCAATGAAAGGCCTGGGCTGTTCCTTGAGCGCATGCCAGGCCAGATAAAGCAGATAAGCAACGCCTGCGGCTTTCAACGCAAAGAAGGCGAACGCGGAGGTCTTGAAAATGACGGAGATTCCTAAGGCAGCGCCGAGAGTATGCACGAGATTACCAGCCGCAAGCCCCATGGCGGTTGCCAAGCCTGCTTGCTTGCCGTTGCGCAAGCTTTGACTAAGAAGAAAGAACAAGTCAGGTCCCGGCGCAATGATCAATGCAAGCGAGGCAGGCACGAAAATCAGCCACACCGAAGCATCAAACATCGTCAATCTCCCTCCTCGAGCAGGCTGTCGATCGCCCGTGTGGCCAGGCTGTCCGCCTGCTCGTTCCCAGGGTGGCCAGCATGCCCCTTTACCCATTCCCAACGCACATCATGGGCTGCTGACGCCGCTTCAAGACGCTCCCAAAGATCTTTGTTTTTTACTGGTTGCCCCGAAGCCGTTTTCCATCCTTTGCGTTTCCATGCAGGCATCCATTGGCTGATGCCATTTCGCAAATACACCGAATCCGTGGTCAACACCACTTTGCACGGCCGTTTCAGGCTTTCCAAAGCACGAATCGCGGCCATAAGCTCCATACGATTGTTTGTAGTATGATTTTCTGCTCCTGAAAGTTCCCGTGTCCGGGAGCCATAACGCAAAACCGCTCCCCATCCTCCAGGCCCCGGATTACCTCGACAGGCTCCATCGGTGAAGATTTCGACCACATTATCTGTCATTGCTCATGCTCCTCGATACGTTTCCGGCAATCACGCCTGCCTTGGCTGGATTACGTTTCCAGGCGGGACGAACCAGTATCATGCCGCTTCTATGCTTACGCGCCGTGATTATCCTTACTCCACCAAGAGGAGCGCACCAGCGCCGCCCTATACGCTCCATCCCTTCGATTTTGTGCCTGAACCGGCCGTTTCCAGATGGCGGCAAAATAGCCAGGCGACGCACGGCATTAAGATCGAAACCCAGAACATTCAACCACTCCCTGACCCGAAAATAGGAATAGAAACGGCCCTGCCAAGGGGCGTAATTCCCGTGCAAGATTGTGCCGTTGAACCAGGTCCATAATCCCCACAGGCTCAAAGGATCGAAGCTGACGATAACCACATCCCCCTCTGGCACCAATACTCTTTCTGCTTCCCGCAACACTTGATGCGGGTCAGGCGCATGCTCGAGCACATGAGCGAGCACTATGAGATCGGCGCTTTCCGCCGCCAGAGGCAATGCCGCAGGTATTGCCTGTACACAACCTGGCAAAGCCAAGGAACTGATCAGGACATAAGTCCGCACGCGACTGAGTTCGACCAAAGTCGCTCCCCTTCCTCCAGCGCCAACCTGCACCCCTAGGTAACCGAATCGTTGCGATAAAAGTTGGGCAATTTCGCCCTGCAAAGAATCGAACAGAGCGGCGCCCTCAGCCGACTCATACCACGCCATGAGCGTCCGTTCGCGATCGGGAAACGCGCGATAGTCATCAAACTTGAAAGATTTGAGTTCCACTCATCTGTCCAGTAAAGTCAAATTTCCCGGATGCAATGTCTTGCCGGACGAATACATGCCGCTTCATGAGATCGGCCATACAAGCGGCAGGCACTTCGCAACTTATATTTGTTGCAAATATAAAGCTTGCAAGGTAATGAATAACCGAGCAAACAGGATGCATTACAAGACACTCATGGCACAAGCTAGAGTAAGGCTTCGTCTTGATTCGTATCCCCCGGCCTCACGTGAAAAACAGCGGGCAACAAATGATAAACCTTCCAGTTCAAGAGTATTCATACAAAGCTTGCCCGAGGCAAAATTGATTCATACATCTTTCACCTGAAACCGGAACGCCGCCCAATGAACGCGATTCAATGCAGCAGCCAGACCCATGCCGGCCATCTAAGACAGCGCAATGAAGACTACATGATTACGGATGCCGATAGCGGAATCTTCATGCTCGCTGACGGGATGGGAGGTCACAGGAGTGGCGATTTCGCCAGCAAAATGGCTTGTGAATCGGTAATGCACCGCTTGCATAAAAGCCTCCCTTCCCTGTCTCCAGATGAATTCGACCCAGAATTAGGGTATACCCGGGCAAGCCTGTTGCTACGGCAAGCTCTTCTTGAAGCCAACGAAAAAATTCTCCAGGAAGCCGACTCCAATCCCGAACATGCGGGCATGGGCACAACGATTGTCGTTGCCTGGTTTTATCGCGATCAACTGACAATTGCGCATGTGGGAGATTCGAGGCTTTATCGTTTGCGGCAAGGCCGACTCGAACAATTGACCAGTGATCACACGATTCGCCAGGAACTCATTGACCGCGGCTATTATGATAAAGAGCAGGCAGAAACATTGGTACAACGCAATCTGGTCACGCGTGCCCTAGGGGCGGATCGTAGCGTAGCCATCGATATTCAGGAAACCATGACACTTCCCGGAGATCTGTATCTGCTCTGTTCCGATGGCCTGTACGATATGGTAGAAGAACAAACAATCCTGCACATCATGAATCGCTGTTACGACTTGACTTCTTGCGTTGAAACTCTTACAAAAACCGCATTGGGAAATGGCGGAAAAGATAATGTTTCCGTAATCTGCATCCGCTCGACCCCCAGCACTCAAGAGGCTTCTCGAGATGGGTGGAAAAAACGAATAAAACGATTATTGCGCCTTTGATGACGCAGAGACGAAAAGGAGGAGAAATGGCTCGACTGAATTTTGAAAAAAGCGAAAACAATAAAGGCTCTGTTTTTCTTCACAAGGAAATCATGACGATCGGCCGCTGTGAGAATAACGACCTTCCATTCAAAGACCTGGCCATCAGCGGATTTCATTGCCTGATATTGAAATTCAAAAACAATCACATGCTGGTCGACTTGCATAGCACAAACGGCACGTTCCTGAATGATAAGAGAATCACAAAAACCCTTTTGCATGACGGTGATGTAATCCGCGTTGGCACCCAACGCCTGCAGTATTTCACAGAGACAAAAAAACTCGATACCTCTCCCTCCCAAGAGGTAGGAGAAAGTACCGAGTTTTCAACGATACCCTCTTTTCAGGATAAGGCTGAATCGAATTCCACCGGGCGTGCGCTGAGAATCCTAAGCGGCAAGCTCAAAGGCAAGACTATCGAGCTATCCGGCTCAGTTACAAAACTTGGAGTCTCTGGGAAACAGATCGCGGTTATCAAAAACAATTCGGGTGAGTTTGTTTTCATGAGCATGGAGTCAGATGAGCAGAATCGATATCCAATGCTCAATGACGTCCCTGTGAAGTTTGAAACCCTCTCCTTGAAACCGGGCGACGTGGTTCACATCAACGATATTCAGATGGAATTCACCGAAACTCCACTCGTGAAAGCGGGCTAGTTTCCAGATTCATACTTTTCTGCCGGAATCGCGGCAAGATATTGGTTAGACACAGCCAAGGTCGCAAGGCACCAGGGCCCTGTCATCTAAATTCGCAAGCCCTTGAAAAGTGGAGCGGGCGTCTGCTCGGAAAATGTCGGCGGCAAGGAGGCCGCCGTCGAGCCTACAGGGATTATTCACGGCGTTTTTCCGGGCAGACACCCGCTCCGCCACGGTTAGATGACGTGGTTCTGCGCAAGGCACCTTCGCGCCTTGCCGCTTCAAAGCGCAAATGCGAAAATCCACGCGCTTGATCAAACGGGAAAAGTGTTCATGACCGCGAAACTTATAGATGGAAAAGCCGAGGCCGGGCGAATACTGGCCAATATCGCTCGGCAAGTCGAGAGCCTGCGCGAAGCTGGAAAACGGGTTCCTGGACTCGCGGTCATACTCGTGGGCGAAGATCCGGCTTCGCAGATCTATGTGCGCAAAAAACGCGAGGATTGCGAACATGTGGGATTTTTCTCCCGCGCCGCTTTGCTCCCCGAGCAGACGACTCAGGAGGAGATACTCACGCTCATCGACAATCTTAATGCCGATGCGCGCATCGATGGTATTCTTGTGCAGCTGCCCTTACCCGCGCATATCAATACGGAAACCGTGATCGAGCGCATAGCGCCCTCCAAGGATGTCGATGGTTTTCATCCCTACAACATCGGTCGGCTGGCCCAACGCCTGCCTTTGATGCGGCCCTGCACCCCGTTAGGCATCATTCATCTATTGAACCGCATCGGCGAGACCTACAAGGGACGCCATGCTACCGTGGTCGGCGCATCCAATATCGTCGGCCGCCCGATGGCGTTGGAGTTGCTGCTGGCCGGTGCCACCGTCACCATCTGCCACCGATTCACTGGCGATCTGCGCCCCCATGTCGCCAGTGCCGACATCCTGGTGACGGCCGTAGGCAGGCGTGGCGTGGTGGCGAGCGAGTGGATCAAACCCGGCGCAACGGTCATCGACGTAGGCATGAATCACGACGAGAACGGCCGCCTTGTAGGGGACCTGGATTTTGCCAGCGCCCGTGAAAGGGCGGCGTGGATCACTCCGGTACCCGGTGGCGTAGGCCCCATGACCCGCGCCATGCTACTCAAGAACACCTTGGATGCCTACCTCCACCATCAGCAGGGCGAGGAAGGCCTCGAAACCTGAATGCGCTTAAATCCCCACGCGTCCTCCTGATAATCTCTGCCAAGGCAACAAGCCATCTTCAATGCTTCCGCCGCCAGACCGTTCCCTGCGGTGTATCTTCGAGCGCGACCCCGGCCGCATTCAATTCATCACGAATCCGGTCGGCCGCAGCGAAATCCCGTTGCTTCCTAGCTTCGGCGCGAGCTTCTATGAGCCGATCAATTTCAACATCCTCCAGCCCGCCTATTCCTGTCTCTCCTCGCAGCCAGCTTTCCGGCTCCGCCTGCAACAGACCAAGCACGCCGCCGAGGCGGTGCAATTGAGCCGCCAACGCTGCCGCAGCCAGAGGGTCTTCCACGCGCGTGCGATTAATCTCTCTTGCAAGATCAAATAACACAGCCAGCGCTTCTGGCGTATTGAAATCATCGTCCATAGCGGCCTTGAATCGAACCTCCCATTCTTCACCGCCTGGCGGCGCCGCAGGCAGACCGCGAAGGGCGGTATACAACCTTTCCAGGCTTTGACGCGCAGCATCGAGTTGCTGATCCGAATAGTTGAGCGGGCTGCGGTAATGACTGGCGAGAATGAAATAGCGCACCACTTCGGGTCGATAGCGGGCGAACGCTTCGCGCAAAGTGAAGAAATTACCCAGCGACTTGGACATCTTCTCTTCATTGATGCGCACGAAACCGTTATGCATCCAATAATTGACAAAATGCTGGCAGGTCACGGCCTCGCTTTGGGCAATCTCGTTTTCGTGATGAGGAAACTGCAGATCCTGACCACCGCCGTGAATATCGAAATGCGGCCCCAGCGCCTGCATGGACATGGCCGAGCACTCGATATGCCAGCCCGGACGCCCCTTTCCCCAGGGCGAATCCCATGCCGGCTCGCCGGGCTTGGCGGCTTTCCACAAAACGAAATCCAGCGGATCGGCTTTGGCTTCATTCACATCCACGCGCGCGCCCGCCTGCAAATCCTTCAAATCCTTTCCCGACAAGCGCCCATAGGATTCAAATCGGGAAACGTCGTAATACACATCGCCATTCGGCGCCTGATAAGCATAGCCCCGCGCTTGCAGTGCCTCGATCAAGGCGATGATCTCTACGATGGAGTGTGTCGCGCGGGGTTCAAGATCCGGCGGCAAGACACCAAGCGCCTCAAGATCCTCGTGCATGGCCTGTATGAAATGCGTGGTCAGCGCCTCGATGGATTCACCCTTCTCCTGGGCCCGGCGGATAATCTTATCGTCTATATCGGTGATATTGCGGACATAGGTCACCTCGTAGCCGAGCCAGCGCAGATAGCGCACCACCATGTCGAACACCACCAGCATGCGGCCATGGCCGACATGGCAATGATCGTACACCGTCATGCCGCAGACATACATCCGCACCTTGCAGGGCTCTATGGGCACGAATTTTTCCTTCTTCTGCGTGAGGGTATTGTATATTTTCAGCATAGAAGATCATTCCTCCATGACAGCGCGCAGCCGCTGTTCGATTTTTTCACGCCCTAACAGAGCGAAAAAATGCGCCATTTCAGGGCCGTGAGCGCGTCCGGTCAAGGCGGCACGCAAAGGCATGAACAAGGCACGTCCCTTGAGGCCCGTGCGCACGCTAATTGCTTTTGTCCAGGCGCGAAAATCATCGCCATGAGCCGACAACAACTCCAGCGCGGTCGTAAACAGCTCCCGCGGCGCATCCTTGATGGCCGCCTCGGCAGGTTCATCCGGCACGATTTTTTCATACACACTTTGCGCCCACACGAGAACATCGGCAGGAAACAGCACATTGTCTCGCACAGTGGCCATAAAGCGCTCCCGCTGCGCCACTGGCACGGCGGTCAGTGACCCGCCGGCCCATTTCACCAACTGGGCGGGAGTTGCAGCAGCGAGCGCTCGTTTTTGCCAATGATCCAGCTGCGCAAGATCAAATCGAGCCGCCGACCGACCGAGGCGAACGGGATCGAAAGCAGCCGCCAGCGCATCGAGATTAAGCAACGCATCGGATGCGTAGGTATGCCCCAGGCGTGCCAGATAGTTGGTCACTGCCGCGGGCAGATAGCCGCGCTCTCGCAATTCCTCCAGGCTCATCGCGCCATGGCGCTTGGAAAGCGGCGCTCCGTCTTCGCCGACGATAAGGGCAAGGTGTCCATAACGCGGCTCCGGCAAGCCCAAGGCACGCAGAATCAACAATTGCCGCGACGTATTGCTAAGATGATCTTCGCCGCGCCAGACGTGCGTGACCCCCATCAAGGCATCATCCACCGCATTGCAGAAGAAAAAGGCCGGCGTGCCATCCGTCCTTCGAATCACGAAATCGCCGATGTCGTCGCTGCTAAAGCATTGCGGTCCCCGCACCAGATCCTCAAACTCGATCGTCTCACCGGCAGGCACCCGAAAGCGCAGAGTATGCGGCTCGCCAGCCAACACGCGTGCAGCCGCCTCCTCTGCAGAAAGCCTGGCGCAAGTGCCCGCATAGCGTGGCGGCCGGCCTGCAGCGCGTTGCGCGGCCCGAGAAGCCTCGAGTTGCTCCTGGGTGCAAAAACAAGGGTAAGCGCGGCCAGCCGCCTGAAGCCTGGCATACAGATCGGCATAGATCGGCTCGCGTGCGGATTGCACATAGGGGCCTGCATCGCCGCCCGCATCGAGCCCCTCATCCCAGGTCAGGCCCAGCCAGCGAAGATCGTCTTCGATCCACCGCGTAAACGCCTCCCTGGAGCGTGCTTTATCAGTATCCTCGATGCGCAGCAGAAACCGCCCGCCCGCATGCCGCGCATGCAAAGCAGAAAACAAGGCCGTACGCACATTGCCAAGATGCAACTGTCCGGTAGGGCTTGGCGCAAAACGTGTCTTTACTGTGTTATTACTCATGGCACGGATAGTAGCCGAAAGCTCGAACCAAGGAAAATACCAGGGCCCTGTCATCTAAATTCGTAAGCCGTTGAAAATTGGAGCGGGCGTCTGCCCGGAAAAACGCCGTGAATACCTCCCTGTTGGCTCGACGGCAGCCTCCTTGCCGCCGGCGTTTTCCGAGCAGACGCCCGCTCCGCCACGGTTAGATGACGTGGTCCTGAGAAAAATACCCGCTGCCTTTACCAGTAAACGCCAAGCCACGTATGATTGGTTTTTTTACAGGAGAATCACATGACTGACGCTGCGAACCCTGTGGTCGAACTTGAAACCAGCCTGGGTAGTATTGCCCTTGAACTTTACCCTGAAAAAGCCCCGAAAACCGTGAAAAACTTTCTCGAATACGTAGATTCCGGTTTTTATGACGACACCATTTTCCACCGCGTCATTCCCGGATTCATGATCCAGGGAGGCGGTCTGTATGAAGATATGCGCCAGAAAGCGGGGAATGCACCGATCAAGAACGAAGCCGACAATGGCCTCAAGAACGAAGTGGGCACCATCGCCATGGCGCGCACCGCCGTGCCCGACTCCGCCACCTCGCAATTTTTTATCAACGTCAAGGACAATCCATTTCTCGACTTCACCGCCAAGACCCAATCCGGTTGGGGCTATTGCGTATTCGGGCGAGTGATCGAAGGCATGGACGTAGTTCATCAGATAGAAGGCGTCAAAACCGGCATTCGCGCCGGCCATCAGGACGTGCCGCTTGAACCCGTCCATATCACCCGTGCCAAGCGGCGTGGCTGAAACCCTTTTCATCTCCGACCTGCACCTCGATCCCGAGCGTCCCGCCCTCATCCGCCTTGTGGAGCGATTTTTGGCGGGGCGCGCGGCGAACGCCGAGGCATTGTATATCCTCGGCGATTTGTTCGAATACTGGATCGGGGACGATACCCCGTCCGCTGGTCTTGAAATCGTCATCCACGCTCTCCATGAACTGAGCGCAGGCGGCGTGCCGGTGTATTTCATGGCGGGCAACCGCGATTTTCTCGTCGGCGAAACCTTCGCGGCGCAAACAGGCTGCAAGTTGCTGCGGGATCCTACACTGATCGAACTGTATGGCGTACCCACCTTGTTGATGCATGGGGACACGCTGTGCACCGACGACCACGCCTATCAGGCGCTACGCCACCAGTTGCGTCATCCCCAATGGCAAAGCGAGTTTCTTAGTCTGCCCGTGGAAAAACGCCAGGCTCAGGCGCTTGCCCTGCGCGAGCAAAGCCGGCAAGCCACGCAGTCAAAAAGGGAAGAAATCATGGATGCGAACCCCCAGGCGGTGGCTTCGGCCATGCGTGAGCATGGCGCGCTTCGCCTCATTCACGGTCATACGCACCGTCCCGCCATTCACCGGTTCAGCCTCGATGACCGCGATGTTCAGCGCATCGTCCTTGGCGACTGGTACGTTCATGGCAGTGTCCTGAGCGCGACCCCCTCCGGTCTGACGCTGGAAACTTTATAAATTCAGGACACGGACCGGCGTGGCATTTCGCCTCTCATCCACTTTCAGCCTCACCCCCATGAACTCGCGCTTACGCAGCGAATTGGCTGCTGGCCTCGTACTCTGGGGGCTTTTGAGCCTTGCCTGGCTTGTCTACCAGCCGGGGCTAGCTGGCGGTTTTCTGTTCGACGATTATTCCAACCTCGCGCCTTTGGGGGCCTACGGCCCGATCCATAACTGGAACACCTTCGTTACCTATATGCTGAGTGGGATCTCCAGTCCCACCGGACGGCCCATCGCTCTCTTGAGCTTTCTGCTCGATGCGCGCAACTGGCCGACTTCGCCGTATCCTTTCAAGGTCACGAACGTGCTCATCCATCTGCTCAACGGCGCGCTGCTGGCCTGGCTGTCGCTGAAGCTGCTGCGCTTGCGGCTCGACGCCGCAAGCGCCGCCTGGGCGGCGGTGCTGGCGGCCGGCATCTGGCTGCTCCATCCTTATCTGGTCGGCGTCACGCTGTACGTCGTGCAGCGCATGGCCATGCTCGATGCGCTGTTCGTGATGGCCGCCCTGCTCGCCTACCTGCACGGCCGGCAGCGCCTGCAGGCAGGGCGCGCGCGCAACGGCTGGTTGTGGCTGTCGCTGGGCTTCGGCGGCTTTTATGTGCTGGCGGTGCTGTCCAAGGGCAACGGGGCGCTGCTGCCGCTGTTCGTACTGCTGATCGAGGCCACCGTGCTGGCCGGCCAGCCCTTCACCGCGCCGCGCAGCTGGCGGCCGTGGCGCTGGATCTTCCTCTATCTGCCGCTGATCGTGTTCTCGGCCTACCTGCTTTCGCTGTGGCCAGGCATCCTGGCCAGCGACGGCAACAAATACATGCGCTTTACGGTATGGCAGCGCCTGCTCACCGAACCGCGGGTGCTGCTGGACTACCTGTGGCATCTGCTCGCGCCGCGTGCCTACACCGCCGGGCTGGCCACCGACAATTACCCGATCTCCACCGGCCCGCTGCATCCGTGGACCACGCTGCCGGCGCTGACCGCCGTCATCGGCCTGATCGCTTTCGCCTGGCGCGCGCGCAGGCGCCGGCCTTATCTGGCGCTGGCGATCCTGTTCTATTTCGCCGCGCAGTCGCTGGAATCGAGCTTCATCCCGCTGGAGATCTATTTCGAATACCGCAATTACCTGCCTTCCATCTTCCTGCCCCTGCCGCTGGCGCTGTGGCTCGTCAACAGCCCCCACCTGCGGGCCTGGATGCGGCCGGCGCTGGCCGCGGCGCTGCTCGCCCTGCTCGCCGGCCTCACCTACCAGCGCGCCACCTTGTGGGGGCACCCCTTCGAGCAAGCGAAAGTGTGGTATCTCGTCAACCCCGGCTCTGCGCGCGGCGCCACCATGCTGGCGCTGCAATATGAAGCGCACGGCCAGTATCCCGCCGCCGTCGCCGTGCTCGATCGCACCCTGCGCCGCCACCCGAACGACCTCATGCTCACCCTCAACCTGGGGTTGGCCGAGTGCGGCGCCGGACGGCTGTCGCCCGCCACCCTCGCACACATGCAAAAGGTGCTGCGCACGACCCCCTGGGCGGGCAATGTGGTTTACAACGCGCTGGACCAGCTCATCGACGACTGGCATGCGGGCCGCTGCGGCGGCCTGCATGCCGCCGACATCGAAACACTGATCGCCAAGGCGATGGAAAACTCCGTGATCGCCACCGACGGCGGCCTGCGCCAGGGCTTGTTCGCCCTGCGCGGGAAGCTGGCGCTGTTGCAAGGCCACCCGCGCAGGGCGCTGGCGGATTTTCGTGCCGCGCTCAGCGCCTGGCCAGAACCCGGCGCGGCTCTGCGCCTGGCCGCCGAACTCGGCGCCTCGGGCCATCCGCGCCTCGGCCTCGAACTGCTGGATTACTATCGCGCACTCAAACCCGTGCAGCCGCAGGGGTTCAACGTGCGCCGCCTGCATGCCCTGTGGCTGGAGCACATCGGTTTCTATCGGCAACAGATGGCGCATGTGCGTAAAATACTCGAACAACAAGTTCACGCGCCCAAGCCGTCTTCGGCCCCATCCCAACAATCCTAAGGAGAATGCCGTGAAAATCCGCACCCCGTTTATTGGCAGCCTCGCCGCCCTCGCCTTCGCCGCCGCGCCCGGCGTCCATGCCCAACAGGCCGCTGCGCCCGTTGAAATCCTGCCCTCCGTGGCCTTCTACTACGGCGACCATCCCGACATGAACCGCCTGCAGCGTTTCGACTGGGTGGTGCTGCAACCGCAAACGGCCAAAGCCAATCGATTTCAGCGTCCTGACACCACCCTGTTTACTTACATCTCCCTGGGCGAGGTGGACAAGGGCACCGCCGCCTACGCGCAGCTTCCCAGCCAGTGCCGGATCGGGCAGAACAAGGCCTGGGGCTCAGTCATCGTCGATCAGTCGGACCCCTTGTGCCGCCGGTTCTATCTGCACAAGATCGTCCGTCCCCTGCTGAAAAAGGGCTACCACAATTTCTTTTTCGATACCCTCGACAGCTACGAGCTGGTGTATTCGCCCTCCCAGAAACAACAGCGCGCCGATTACCGCCGGGGGCTGATCAAGCTGATCCGCGCCATTCACCGCCGCGACCCGAATGGCAAATTCATTCTCAACCGCGGCTGGTTCATGATGAAAAGGCTCAAATCCTCGGGCGTCGTCGCCGTCGCCGCCGAATCGCTGTACCGCGGCTGGGACGAAAACACAAAAAAATATGTGCCCGTCAGCCGCGCCGACAACCGCTGGCTGCTGCGAAAATTCCGGCAGACCTTGAATGCCGGTCTGGTGCCCATCTCCATTTCCTACCTGCCGCATCCGGGGCCGCGCGCCGAACGGCTGGCCCGGCACATCGGCCGGCACGACGTGGTGCCTTACGTCACCAATGCCATGCTCACCGACTATGGCGTGGGCGGGCGGGTCATCGTGGGCGGTTCCTGAACCCATCATGCCGCCCGCCCTCAGCATCATTCTGCCCGCCCGCGACGAGGCCGAGGCCCTGCCGCCGCTGCTCGACGCGCTGCGCGCGCGCTATCCAGACGCCGAACGCATCGTGGTGGACGACGGCTCCTCCGACGCCACCGCCGCCGTGGCCGAAGCCCACGGCGCGCGTGTGCTGCGCCAGCCCTATGGCATGGGCAACGGCGCGGCGATCAAGCGCGGCGCGCGGGAAGCGCGCGGCGACATTCTGGTCTTCATGGACGCCGACGGCCAACACGTCCCCGCCGACATAGAGCGCCTGCTGCAACGCATCGATTCGGGCTACGACATGGCCGTGGGCGCGCGCGACGCGGCCTCGCAGGCATCCATTGGGCGACGCCTCGCCAACGCCTTCTACAACCGGCTGGCGAGCTGGGTGACCGGCCACAAGGTGCTCGACCTCACCTCCGGGTTTCGCGCCGTGCGCGCCTTCAAGTTCCGCCAGTTCCTCTATCTGCTGCCGAACGGGTTTTCCTACCCGACCACCATCACCATGGCCTTCTTCCGCGCCGGCTACGCGGTGGCCTACGAGCCCATACGCGCCCGCGCCCGCACCGGCAAGAGCCACATCCGCCCGCTGCGCGACGGCCTGCGCTTCACCCTTATCATCTTCAAGATCGGCACCCTGTACTCGCCGCTCAAGGTCTTCGCCCCCGCCAGCCTCGCCTTCTTCGTCCTCGGGGTGGCGCGCTATGTGTGGACCTACACCGAAACCCGCCAGTTCACCAACATGAGCGCCCTGCTGTTCATGGCCAGCGCACTGGTGTTCCTCATGGGCCTGATCTCAGAACAGATCGCCAATCTCATGTACGCCAATACCGAAATGCGCCAGGCCCCGAGACGGAAAGAAGACACCGAATCCACCGACGGGCAGGATCATTAGTCAAGCGAATGCGCATCTCCACCCTCCAAACCCCTCCCAGCCCACCAGCCCGCAGGCCGCCCCGCGTAGGGTGGATGCACTGCGCTTATCTTATCCACTCTACTAAACGGCCTCGTCCTCTGCCCAGACCAGCTGCCCCATGACGCCAACACAGCCGAATCGCCCCGCCGCCCTGCTCATCACCCGCAACCTGCCGCCGCTGGTCGGCGGCATGGAGCGGCTGGTATGGCACATCGCCGACGCCTTGCGCGCCGACTGGCGGCTGCACGTCATCGGCCCCTCCGGCTGCGCGGAGCATCTACCGGGCGGCGTGACGGCCAGCGAAGTGCCGCCGCGCCCGCTGTGGCGCTTTCTCGCCTCTGCCAAATTCGCCGCCCTCCACCATGCGCTCCGCCGCCGTCCGGCGCTCGTGTTCGCCGGCAGCGGCCTGACCGCGCCGCTGGCCTGGCTCGCCGCGCGGCTGGCCGGCGCGCGCTGCGTGGTCTATCTACACGGGCTCGACATCGAGGCCCGCCACCCGGTCTATCGCCTGCTGTGGAAACCCTTCTTTCGCCGCTGCGACCGCGTGCTGGTCAACAGCCGCTTCACCCGCGATCTCGCCCTCGCCGCCGGCGTGCCGCCCGAACGGCTCGCCATCCTCCCCCCCGGGGTGGCGCTGCCCGACCTGCGCCGCGCCGGGCAGGCCCGCGCCGCTTTCCGCGAGCGGCACGGCCTAGGCGATGCGCCGCTGCTGCTCTACGTCGGGCGCATCACCGCGCGCAAGGGGCTGGCCGTGTTCGCGCGCGACATCCTGCCCGCCATCGTCGAACGCCGGCCGGATGTGCGTCTGCTCGTGATCGGCGACGAACCGGCGAGCGCGCTGCTGAACAACAACGGAGAACGCGCCC